>Ga0210059_1001013_pt1 | contig 40594 bp, 18 predicted proteins | sample Ectturendosymbi2_FD_188042 | JGI IMG/M metagenome (GOLD analysis project Ga0210059, IMG submission 188042) | Ecteinascidia turbinata endosymbiont from Florida, USA - Sample 2 (SPAdes) (version 2) | ecosystem: Host-associated > Tunicates > Ascidians > Unclassified | place: Key West, Florida... | reverse complement strand
GACCGACGGGTCCAGGTTTCTTAATTGTTAACTTGGGCGTGCCATGGACATTCCTATGGACCAGTGCTCTTGCGGAATTGTCCTAAATGTGTAGTGGTTTACTTCTTTTAGAAGTGAACTGCCACACATTATAGCGCATCGCCAGACACACTGAGCGCTCTGAACCGTGACCCGCGACCTTTGAAAAACTTCAGGTCTGCATTCGGGAGGGAAATAGACAATGCAAAAATACTCCCATAGAACTGCAAGTAAGGTGGGTGTAAACTGTATACGTCTGAGGACGGTTTAGGGAGCCCAGCAATTCTTGTCGAAAATCAGCAGCTAATAGCGGTGCTGGGTCGGTTGACGATTGATTGACCTTTACTAATTGACCCTCAATTTCCTGAAGGGAATAAGCTACAACTGAACTTCTATTGCGATTTGAGAATCAACAGTTGTAGTCACGAAACATCTCATGTAAACGTAGTCTGGTAAGCTGGAATAGTACATCACCACCTTTCACTTCTCGTAGCCGCTTCCAATGACGACATTGTCATCGTTGCGCTATTTCGACTTTGTATTTCAGCATAACATTCTCTCTTGCGACGGTGAAGCTAGCGAACAACACTCGGTCCTTAAATTGTGGCACCAAGCCGATTGATGCTCCTCAGAACAGAAGCTAAAACTTAGCCGTTTTTCTGCGCATTTTCTAGAGAAAACGTGCAGTCAGCAAAAAAACTGTTGAAAGTGTTTCTCTAATGACTGCGTTAATTGCTCGCTAAACATGTGAAGAGTTTTTGTCTGTCAAATGCACAGACCACTAATATCGTTTTGACTGTAATAAATCAAGTCATGGATTAGAGAGTAATTTTAAATATTCTTTCTGTTGTCCAATATGAATAGTATTTCTTACCATGAAGACATTTTTGAGAAATGCTATGTGAACGTTGGACCACTGCATCCAAAACGTAAAACCGATTGGTTTACTGCGATTTCCTCCTTTATCTCAGTCTTTCATATGCTGAACATAGCGGAAGTGTCCTGCTTTTTCGGAAAAGCTAACTAACACTCTTGCATTTTTACTGAGGGCAAGAAAGCTGTCAACAGTCGCTAATAGCGCAAGCTACGTGGCCGACAAGATTTACAGGTTGAAAATGCTGATGATGCCCAATCCTGTGTCACAAGCACACCTCTTAGAGGAGTTGCACCTGTAGATAATGATAAAAACGTGATATTTGGTTAAAGGCTCTTGTTGCCAGTTACAGAGAAGGCTAGGATAAAACAAGACAGTATTAAAACTTCAAAACCACAGTGCTGCTTACGGTACTTTGCAACACCGAACCACCAAAGTAATTTCTCTCTTCGCCACAGTTCAACCATACTGTGTACGTCTCAAATAAACGTTGTAGCTATCTCCAGTTTAAACCCGTTAATTAGTACGTGACTGCTTCAAGTAACTGCTGCTGTTTCAGAAGCGCTTCTTGGTCATCTGCACTAGGCTAGGCGAGAGACGGGTGTACGTTCTGAGCTCTGCAGTAAATGACTATCGGTCTGTCACTATGCTGTGAACAGCAGTGACTGATGTCTTGCTTGCTGCTCAAGCTCGTTTAAACAAAAAAACACTGTTTTCCGTTGTCGATGTTTCGCGTTAAAATGGCCACTAATGAATTTCTTCGAGCAGGTAGGACAATTAAACTAATTTTCATCCCTTGGTCGTGTAACATCACTTTAGGCTGGCTCAGTTAAATCAGCCCATGCCTTGCTTTTAACGAAAGGCTACTGTGGCCTCAAATTGCTGCAAACGTGTTTGATGTTGACTACACCGTGAGGACTGGGGAGGAGCAAATGCGTCCAAAGATCGTGAATTCATTACTTATGAAGATATTCGCAAACGTGACGGCTTTAATCTGTTCACAGAGCGTTCTGAAGCGACAAGCTTACGAAGCCATGCTGTTTATGAACAACGTTTGCTGGAAACGTACAACTACTTAGCATTAACACACTTTCTCCACGAATGTCTTTGAAATATATGATCTTAGCTTTGTAACAATCGATGCTTTCTCCAATGCAGTTACGACAAACTGATGCCACATCACTGGTTAAAATCAAGGAAGGTATTTCAGTTTAAGCCTAATAAAGCAACTATTGATCGAACACTGTCATTCTGTGACCATTATTTGATGCAAAGGTGTGCAAGATTTGCGTGTCATGTCCGCTGATGTTTACAATAATAAAGATTAAAATAGGCAGAACGGATATTTTAAGATATTTTTCAGAACTACTCTGTAATTTTAATATTTTACTAAGCAAAGCCCTAACTCGCGTCCTGAAACTCAGTGTTCTAAAATCGCTCGCATTGCCTAAAACGTTGAGTTACTTCAAATTACGTACGAGTGGATAGTACTATGTAAACGCAGATAGAACGTGAATAATTTGGTCTGATGAAATGACGTGATCAGTAGGCTGCACGTAGGACGGCCCTGACGCAACAATCGATTGTCTTGAGTGGCACGAAGCAGATAGCTGCATTTTTTTGCCACTGCTCGGAACAAGAACCAATCGCTTAGCGCTGTGCTCTTTGGTGGCGAGATAAAGAAACAAAAAAGTAGCCTCAACGCGATTCAGCAGCAACCGCCTTCGATAACACCTACGCAGTATATTTTCATGACAGTTAGTGCGATGGATTAGATAAATAACTTTGGGTGATCATTCTTGTTTGTTTGAAAACGTTTTGTCACACTTCTGAAGTGGTGTCGTAATGCCTTAGTAAGGAGAAAAGTAATTCGTTTGACCTAATTTGGTAAAACCAAGGCTTCGTGCCATCTAGTGCTGTACGGCTAAACAAGAGCAATGCACCAAAGAAAATATATTTGCAAATCCCAGGACAAGCTGCATGTCAATCCTTTAGTTTAAAGCATAACTTCTTAACCGTTTATCACATGCGACATTCTTATTCGCGTCTTTTTTTGTAGGCGTGCTATAAATTATTCTTGCAAGATAACAATGAAACATCAACTTCATGTTTAATCGTAAACGCAGTTAAAAACACGTCGAAGTTGATTGTCGCGCAGTCCAATAAGCAGTAAGGAATTGTTAAATTTAAACCATAAAAATAGCTTTTTCCTGGTTGGTGCAGAGAAAGCAACAGCGTACTGTTCAAGGTTAAAATTCTACTAGATACTACTCAACACGAATCGCTAAAAGTATTCGCTTTTGTGCTGCAATCTTTTGCCCTGCAGTGGGTCTACCTGAAACAGCTTCGTGACCAACCTGTTGGGAAATGCTGCTTTAAAGGCTATGCAGCAGGTTAAGTAGCATAGGCGTTTGAATCGAATATTTGGATAAAATCCAACCTTCTGGATTTCTAATCATTATTTTCTCCAGTGTCCGATTTTCGAAATTTGAAACGTTGTAGAAGAAAACTAAATTCAGAATTTCTAAAAATGTTTCACCTGAAGCCAAACAGGGTTATCACAAGCTGCAGATAAAACCCTTGACAAAGTTTTGCAAACACAACGATTTGAAACGGTGAACATGAATGCCTCAAGTCCTGTTTTTCAAATACAATTTCTTGGTTACGTTCAGGCATAAGGCTCTTCAAACAGTTTTCCACCTAACACCAAAAACAAGTTGCGTTTATGAACTCTAAACCAAGCTTGGTACATATGAAGACTCGTTATTTGCGAACACGGTGGTTATGCTAAGGTGGATCTACTTGCAGCATATCTTCGCTAACCGAAAACATGCACTATATATTTTCCAACATATACGTGCTTGCATAATTGTACAACCAAGACTATCGGTTTCTGGATGATAGTGAAGCCTTATTTGACTTTGTTCAAACGTTTTCTTGAATTTTATCTTATTGCTTTGAAGCATGTGTTCTTAGTCCCTTGAAAATTTTGGAAAACCTATGAAGAGTTCATGTACTCAAGGAAATTTGTTTCGTAGCATACAAAAAACAGAAACAACTATTTACAAATTACGCCTTGCAGTCTGACAATTACCGTGCCACTAATGCAATAGCAAAGGTGAATTGCTTACATGACCTGCGTTATTTGTTGCTACAAGAATGTGTGTTGCATCTCGGTATCAGCCCACCGTGCTTTGATTACTCGTATCATATTAGGAGTCAACGCCGGAAAAGACAACAGCGATCAAACGTTTCTTTTGTCTTATCTTTCAACAGAGTGTCTTTGTTTTGATAAGGTCATAACTGCAGCGAAATTATAGCTACTCGCCATGATCAGCAGGAGAAAATCGCTACGATAAGTATGATCGTAAGAAATCGGAGCAGCATGCTACAATAACCTTTTAAAAAATGCAGACATTGGAAAAACATTTTGTTCATCCAGAGCGACTGCAAGCTTTCAGATCGACACCGATAGCATTTAATTTGCATTGAAATAAAGTAACATGTATTGTGGCAACAGGGCTAAATGATGTTCTTCCATTAGTCACTGCGCAGAGCTGCTTGAATACTTCCGTAATTAGATGCTATTTTGTGTTTTACTTAAGTTTCTCCTGTTCATCAATCTTACACTTCCTTTCTTTAAGACCTACTCGAAATTAAACCATAAACTAAAACGGATCTTCAAGTTATGCGCAGTGTGCCTTATTGCAAAAATCTTTTCTTATATAAACATGTGTGGAACTGAGGATGAAAACATCCATGGGTGATGCTGGTTACAAAACTTTAACTGCACTGTGACGTACTTAACTTTTTAAACATTTCAACTTGTGTTTATATGCAATATGTTTTGGTTCTCCAGAACTTTGTTTCTCCAAAAATTCTCCAGAACTTAAACCAGAAAAAAATGTTAAATTTGAACGAAACGTAATCCAGAAAAAAATGTTAAATTTTTTGCGAAACTGCCGTTTGCATGCAGCAACAATGGTCTAACGTAAGTTTCTTTAAAAACGTAAAAAACATCGTCAGAGTTTTAAAAAGTTAGAAAAGGCTGCTGTCAGTGACAAACACTTATGCTGCCTATTCTACAAGACCTGTGAAACGAAGTGCTTGTCTTCCAAAGATTTTTTAAAAGAGCCCAGTAAAAATCTGTCTTCTGCATACTTGTCTTACCTTTACAGTAAATGTAGCATCTGAATAATTCGATGTAAACGCTCGAAAGCAGACATGCATGCAAATACGTGAACTGATTCATGGCATGAAGACATTTATCTGCCAGAAAGCTGTCACAGTTATGAGATCAGCAAAGTACTTTCGAGCCTAGAATCCTTCGTCAAAGTTTATGCGAGTCTAAAACATTTCTTACCTTGGAAACGAAGTGCCTGGTGCATCAAGAAATTACAAGACTTTTGATGCGCGGTGAAACAATACGTATATACAAATTTCTCTTATACATTTAACGGTTTTTATGTGCATGCGCTCAGTTCCGACAGCTGCCCGAGCGTGAGCGTTTTGCCGAAACAAGCGAGTGTCTCGAGCGCAGTATTTATTTGGCAAATACACAGGGTCGTCGCCAGCGGGGGGGCAGTGTTACCGGGCCCCCCATTTGAAATCGGTGCCCCCCCATTTCACTTTTGGCCAACTGGTTGCTGCATATATCCAATACTGTATTTTGAAAATGTGGCCCCCTTCTGGTTTTTGGCCCCCTTGCTGCTAAATCTTGGCGACGGGCCTGCAAATACATGGTGTTTTCTTCCTGAACCGTGTGTGCTGTACGGGCGTTTAGATCGGCGGCAAAAGCTGCTGTTGAAAGCAAATTTGCAATAGGATGTGAGTTTCGATTTTGCAGTATTTTTACTTACATGAGTATTCTCATCGTTTTTTAATCCTCATCAGGATGATAAAAAACAAGATTCTTGCTGCAAAACTTCCTCAACAGGTTTTGGTGCCGCCAAACAACTTAACTCTTCTTCTTACACTGGGTAGGATTTGGCTGATTTTAATTGAACACGCGTAAATATCGAGTACTACTGCCATCTTTGGTATGCTTCAGTTGCGACCAACCCTGCCAGTTATGTCATCTTCAGAGTAAGATTACATATCTTAGTATTCAAAATAACTTCTATCTTGGTGACATGAATTACTCCATGATTCAGCATTATCTACTTCCTGCGCTGTTACACGATACTCACATCAATCTCAACAGGGAGAAAAGAAGCATTCAATTTGACTGGAGTTTTAAACAAACGGATAGCAGTGCGTAAGGTCAACCTAGCCTATGTCAAAACTCTTGTGTGTGATAGATGAAGGAAAACTTCTACACAAGTAAGTGATGAGCCAAAATCATGCAGTTAACGTTTTTCGAAAGCGCGTAGGGTTTTGGTGAGAAGCAAGCGCCAGTAAAGTCTGAAGGGCTTGGTTTGCCCAAAGTACAGAGAGTCATTATAAGCTAAAAATGTATCAAATGGCACATAAAAATTTCTCTTCACGGTTAACGAATCGATTTTATAGATGCCTTTTCTCAGCATACTTTCAAACTACGGAAACCTCATGAGAGTTTTGAGCAACCATAGTAAATACCCATAATATATTCTTAACGTAGAAGCTTGAAAGAAAACCTGTAGCAAAAAAAGTGGAGAAAAAGGTCGAATTTTCATTTTTTATACTTTCGCTATTTTTCTATCATGGTGTGAGTGCGCTGTAATAAGCTTTTTTGGTTGAGCGGTTACATCTAATTTTGACGAATGTCTCGCTATGCGATGTCCCGCAGCAGTGTTTAAGCTACCCAAACCCCTGCAAATCGTCGGAATTTGTTGACGTAAGCTGCATGAAACAACGTAAAAAAACAAAATCACCTTAAGAAAATTGTTGAGAGCTTTAAACTTAGGAACATCAGCATTTACTGCAATGCAAACCGCAAACAAAAATACTATAGCAAACTTCGTGCGGTAATATTTACAACAAGAATGTAGGAAAGAAATGGTCGTAGGAAAAGAAAAATTGCTTCACGAACATTTTATTCAGTCTATTTGCAAACCAAAACGTAGCTCAATCTCCTAATTTGCAACTTATTTTATTACTACCCCCTGTGTATCCCAATCTGTCAAGGACCTTTAAAAAACACACCATATGTGATAAGCCGCTCTAAATCCCGTTTTAATTATTCTGTTAACAACAAGCCAAGCAGGTGGTTTATCATCTATGATGTATGAGCACTGTCTTCCATTCAGAGCTATGATCAGCTTTGTGCGCGGAACCACGGCATGCAGCATGTAGTGTAAATTAATAATGCACGAAGAATTTTCTACATGCACTCACACAAAAACTCTTTCTATTTTTCAGTTGATAAAAATACTTCTGCGAAAGTGAAAATAAAAAATTGCAGGAAAAAAATAAAAACCTGGAGAATCGTATTCTGCAGTATTGTTCAGCCTTGATGCCCAGAGCTACCCTGTCTGCTTGCAAGTGGAGTGAGCAGTGCCGGCATGGTTGGTGCAGAACCGGATTAAAAGGTAGGGGGGCCCGGGGCAATTTTCACTGGAGGGCCCCTGTGACGTATTTCATGACGTCATCTTTTATAAAATTTTTTTCTCATTCGCAACCTTCTCGTTTGCTTTTTCCGGTGGTCGATTATGTGCCTGCCGAGTTTACTCGTTTGTTAGCTGCCTTTGATTGTAAGCCGCACGAAATGGTGGTAAGGATTAATGTAAGCTGCCCTTGATCGTAAAGCGCACTTGAACATAGGTTACCTATGCCTCTGAGATGCATTCGCGACGTTCGCGTACTCGTGCGTTTCCCGTTCAATTGGCAACCCCGGTATTAATGATGCTTACACCACTACAACTGCCTTCTGTTTATCATAATCCCTCCTGTGACGGATGTGCACGTGATGCTGAAGAAAATCGAATGCGAAAAAAAAGTTTGGCCGACAAAACGTAGTCAAGGAAAGTCAGAGCGTCATCTAAACCTTTCGATAAAGCAAATAAAAAAAATATGTAAGCCGCCTTTGATTGTAAGCATGAAATGACGAAAAACTTTATAAGCCGCTGTTTACAATTGAATAAGTACGATACTCAGCTGCACATACAGTTAGCTGCGAGAAGAGAGTTTATGATATAAAACTACCGTGTATTCTTACTTAGAAAAATATTTCCATAGGCTAGAGAGTGACTCGGTAAGAAACAACATTCACACATTCACCCGAACAATAAACAAAAACCAAAGATTACAAACAAAACACCGGAAAAATAACATGTCAATATGACCAGCCGGTCTGAGCGTGAAAGGTGCTTCGAAACTTATGTCGTGAGTTTCACTTACATCAGTGCTCTTCAAACTTTTTGTCATCATGGAACCCCTGATATACTTTCGCGTTTGTCATGGAACCCCCATTAGCAAAAATTTAAAAACACGAATTGCTTGTAAGAAAATCAAATGTATCTTTATTAGACACTTCAACAAAAAAACAAATATTACAGAAGATAAAAATAAAAAAATTTAATGACTCGGTTGTTCTTGCATTTCTGGAATGTATCTGCAACATTCAAAATTTCCCAAAAAAGAATTCGTATCTCAAATGTGTGTCGTCCCATTTTCTAACTTTGGCAGTTGAATTACATTTGGTCCGCTTTGGATTAGGCGCCTCTTTTACAGTTGAACTTCATTGTTCATTACCGTCCACACCTTCGCTGTTATTATTTAGCTTCACATAAGAAAATATGCTCTTTTATTTCATCTGGCTTGACTAAATGTTAAAAAGTTGGGTTTCACACTGTTTTACTTTATTCCCACAAAGGCTGAACAGCAGCTCTAGTCCGTAGTCTACTCTCTACTTGTCCGAAAGTCAGCATTGTGAAGTGTGCATAGGCAACATCGTATAACTATGATGCAACAGTAGCGTTCTTCGTAATTGCACAACAATGAACAACAGGGGCGGAGCCAGACATTTTCATTTGAGGGGGCCACTGGAGGGACCAGTTTTGTAACAAGGGGAGCTGTCAATGGTCTGTGTAGGACTTTCAGAAAGAGACCTACTCCGCCTGACGTCACGCGGAAAATTTTGGGGGGGCCACTGGGAGGACCAGGCAAAATTTTGGGGGGGAAGTGGCCCCCCCTGGCACCCCCTTAGCTCCGCCCCTGATAAACAACATGTGACGCAACAACCATAATATTTCTTGTTCCGCCACCTGCACTTAACCTCCTGTAGGCTACAACTGGCCTACTTGGAGCCTGAATGCGGCACGGTGATCTAAAAAATTTCATGACGCATCAACATACTGAATCAAGAAATCATTTCCCCCAAAAACGAGGAACCTTCACCATAGGTGTAGGAGCATCAGTGACGTAGCCCGCCCAAAAATTTAGGGGGGCCAAATGTTTGATTTTAGGCGAATAACACTATTTTGTTTAGAAAAACGCCTCTCAAAGCACAAAAAGTATTTTCTAAAAATTTGGGGATGGCCATGGCCCCTTTGGCCCCCCTTGGCTACGCCTATGAGGAGCATGCAAATTTTTGGGGGTGCGAAGGATTTTTGCCCAAATTTCCCTAAACTTGCCCGAAAAAAGCTCCAGAGAAAATGACCTCCAAAAAAAACGACTGCATTTCTTGGTGCATTTGTTTAAATCAACGCGCAATTCAAGCACCATTGTTGAACTTGCCCAAATCTTCCATAACTTGCCCGAAAAGAACAAAATAAAAACATGACCTCAAAAAGAAAAAAACGTCCGCATCTTGATTTTGGGTGCCATTTTTTAAAAATCAAAGCACATACAGCGATTTTGCGAACGTTTTCACAAATTTAGCCAAAATTTCCACAGATTTTGTCCGGATTTTCACCAAATCAAAAGTTTTTGGGGTGCGGTTGCACCCCCTGCACCCCTACCTCCTACACCAGTGACCCTCACGGAATCCTTAAAACTCACGGAACCCCACTACACGTTTTGCGGTACCCCTGTTGAAAAGCACTGACCTACATTTTCAGGTGCTCTGGTTAACACCACTGTTTCAACGTTGTTGCTTAAAAGCTTTGCTGGAGAAAAACGTTTCAGTCGCTGCGTTTTAGCTAACACTGTCAGATTCTTGCGCTTTTCTCCTTAGAAACTTTGCCCTTTTAGCTGCTGATGGCATTACTGATTTCGGCATCGCGCAAGTTGAACACTGCAATCTCGTTTTCTGCTCTTTCGTTCTACAAATCGACAGATTAAAAACCTTTTCTGACGGACCAAGCAATAACATGTCGTGTAAATTGCTTGACTGGCTTCATATGCTTATAATGTAACGCAAGAACAGTAGCCATCAATGGAAAAGTGCGTTTCCATCATACGTAACCCTTTATGACGAAACAAAGTCGCAGTTCGGCTGCGGCTACCTCCAGACCGCACAAGCCAGTGTTAACAACTGGTATATATGTATACCAAATTTTTTTTCCAAAGTGCTTGGTATATAGTTTTTTGATTTGGTATATACGAAAAATTTGGTATATATTTGGTATATTTTTGTCAGAGGGTTTAGTTGAGATTTTAAACCAGTTTATTTGGTTTATTACAAAGCGAAAACAGAGAAACCGACAGTGGTGTTGAAGCCATATAAAAAAGTTTAGCGATTTTGCTTAACATGGGAGTAAGCGAGATTGGAAGAGAGCTGAGATGTTCTGCAAAAACTGAACTTAGCTCTAGGTATGCGCTTTCACTCAGACAATGCATTCAAATGTGGGAAAGCTGCGTACAAAAGTGGCAGAAGATTTAGCAAAGAGTGGCTGATAGAGCTGGAGTGGCTTGCAAAGAAGTATTCAGCTGGTGTTGTGTATCCCTTCTGTCAACTGTGCAAAAAGATAATTGCTAGCTATTATGGAGCATAATAATATTCTGGACCACAAGAGAAATGAAAATGCACCGTGTTGGAAGGATGAATTTTCTAATGAGTAGTGGTTAATAAATCTGTCACTCTACTCACTGCTAAACTGAGAAAGTAGAAATTGAGCTTGCAGCATCTCTATGACGGCGGTACACAACGTAACTGCAAATCATTTACGTGAAACAATAAAAAGGCATTGAAAAAATTGCGTCAAATTTTAAGTTTTTGTTATAGATACAAATTTGGTGTATATTTGGTATATTTTTAGATTAGATTTGGTATATTCGTTGTAAAATGGGTTGGCAACACTGGCACAAGCAATTACAGAATCATTGATACTAAACAGCAGCCACAGCAGAAATAGCTTTGCTGCTTAAGCACGCAAATAGTATCGTTTTTGCGACATTTGTGCAGTAGGCGTGATGCACGAGTAGACAAATCCATGCCAAAAGAACGTTTATTAGGAAGAGTTACAAGCAAAATTCAATATATTTGCATTGAACAAAACCGAAAATATTTATATTCAGTAGTGATTACTAAAGACGGCAGAAAATCAAACTTGCAGAGAAATCAATAATGATACTCAAGCAACATCGGAATATAGAGTTTGCATTCTTATATCTCTTTTGAATCACGACAATTTTTCAAACGAATACTTTACTTAAAACAAATAAATGTCATCACGGGGGGGGCCCTTACAGCGGAGGGCCAGGGGCAATTGTCCCCGTTGACCCCCTTTAATCCGGCCCTGGGTTGGTGTCAACATTTACTGCTGCGCAGGGCCGGATTAAGGGGGGTGCAACGGGGGAAATTCCCCCGGGCCCCCCGCTGCAAGGGGCCCCCCCGTGATGAAGTTTATTAGTTTCAAATAAAACACTCGGTTGAAAAATTTCGTAATTCACAAGGGATACAAGAACACAACTCTATATTATATTCCTATGTTACGCTAAGTATCAAGGGGACAAAGGCCCCCAACAGCAACTGATTTATCTACAAGTTTGACTGTCGGCCAGTTTTAGTAATCGCTACTGAATAGCGTATAAGCGTTTTCGCTGTTGTTCAATGCAAATATATTTTATTTCGCTGATGACTTTTTCCTAATAATCGTTCTTTTGGCATGAGTATGACTCTCTACTCGTGCGTCACGCCTGATGCTCAAATGTCACTAAAACGTTACTATTTGCGTGCTAAAAGCTAGTGGTTGCTGACTGCTGTTTAGTATCAGTCAACGTTGCCACTGGGGTCAGTCTTGATAACATCAGATTGTTGCCTTTTTCACCATCAGATAGCATCACATTTTTACTCAACGGTTTCACACAAGCTAAATGCTTCTATTAACAAACTTAACAAAGCGTGATTACCCTCGTTGAATCCGAAACAGAAGGAAATATCGCTAGTAAATGGAGAAGTCGTTTATAATTTACGTAAAATGTTAATTTCCATGCAGCGAAGAGAGCTTCTTTAGTTTGAAACGATAACCAAACACACATTAGGGTCAGTGGCTTAGCTGACAGGGGGCAAAGGGCGACCTTCCCTCCTGGCAAGGGCATTGTAAAAGCTGGTCCCCCTCCAATTGACATTTTGATATTTAGTATTCTTTAGATTGTTTTTTTGCGTTTTTCGGGATGTTTTCCTTTTTTTATGTAGTACAGACATCCATGGCATCCAGAGATTCACTATCGTTCTTAACTTTGTTTCTGAGGTTTGACTAGTGGGCCCCCTTCAACTAAGCTTTCCTCCCAAGGGTCAAACCTCTAGTTACGCCATTGATTAAGGTGAGAGATTGATGAAAGAAACTTAAAAATCATGAATCTAACTTATATTCGTCGTGAAATGAGAGGAAATGTGGAAAAAACAAGAACCCAGTCAACATCAGATTTGTCGCCAAAACATCAGACGTCAGAAATTTATCTGAGAACATCACATCTGATGTTATGTTAAAATATCAGAAGTGGCAACACTAGTATCAATGATCCCGGACTTTTGGTGCTGTCTCGAGGCCGCTGCAACCGAACTGCACCTTTGTTTCGTCATAAAGGGTAACGTGTGGTGGAAACGCACTTTTCCGATGGCTACTATCGCTGTGTTACATCATGTGCATATCAAGCTATTCAAGCCATTTACACCACATGTTACTGCGTGGTCCGTCAGAAAAAGTTTTAATCAGTCGATTTCATTCGTAGAACCAGTGGTGCCACTCCTAGTGTTTTTGCACTAGATCTAGTGTTTTTTCATTTCATCTGGTGTTCTTCTAGTGTTTTTTTGTGGATATCTAGTGCTTTTTTATGAGTGAGCTGAATGTAATTAATTGCACAATTTTGTGTAATTGTAACTGTAATTGAGACTTTGATTTAGTGCAATTGCAATTTGCTAAAAAATCTACCTAATTAAATCTTAAATTATGCAAGTCAATATAATATGTTTGGAGTTGAACCGCTGCGAAGTCCTTGTGATCATCTGTTAGGAGTTTCGCTGACCTGTACAAACAAACACAAGCGTTGCTGCTATCTCCTATTTTCTTTGTCTCTGGTTTACAATGAGTTGCACAGTGTCTGTTTGACATTGCAACGCAATTTCAGGGTATTTTCACTGTGTGTAAGTTTGCTTTTGTTATCTGGTGTTTTTTGGGTGAATCAAGTGTTTTTATCATGAAATCTAGTACTTTTCCAAAACAACAGAATGGCAACACTGCGTAGAACGAAAGATCAGAAAAAGAGATTGCAATGTTTAGCTAGCGCGATGCCGAAACCTGTAATGCCATCAGGACATCAGGAGCCATGAAAAGCGCAAGGCTTCTAAGAAGAAAAAACGCAAGGATCTGGCAGTGTTAGCAAAGACGCCGCGACTGAATTGCGTTTTCTAGCAAAACTTTCAAGCAGCAACGTTAAAGCAGTGGCATTAACCAGAGCACCTGAAAATTAAGGCGAAAATGAAGACATTAGCTTTGAAACAAGTTTTACACTCAGCCTGGTATTTGGCCATATTGACATGTTCTTTTGTGGGTGTCTTTGTTTGTAATCTCAGGTTTCTGCTTAATATTCGAGTGACGGTTTGTTTCTTGCTGAGTCACTCTGTAGTCTGTGAAATATTTTTTCTTAGTAAAAATACACGCTAGTATCCGTATCACAAATTCCCTTCTCGGAACTAACTGTATGTGAATTTGAGGAAGCATATTCTCGACTACCGGAAAAAACAAACGGGAAACTTGCTAATCACCGAAAACATAACTTTTACAAACTATGACGTCATGAATTTCGTCACAGGGGCTCTCCAGTAAAAATTGCCCCGGGCCCCCTACCCTTTAATCCAGCTCTGCTGCTGCGTTTAAAGAAAACTTCTTCGAAAACTTTTAGAACCATGCTCATCTGGTAATATTTGCATAGTTTTCTTTACTGCAGACCACTGGTACAATATAAAAAACGGAAAGGAGTTCCCTCGCAACGATCATTGTTTGGTACGAATTGATGAATAACCTGTAATCAGTAAATGATTTTCCTGGACTCTTAAAGACATTGATTCAGATCCCTTTCAGAAACCTTCCTGCATAGAATTTCTGTTTGTTTAGAGACAATGCAACTTTTTGAAAACGTCGATGGAAAACTCGCCAAATAGTCAAAAAGCGTGCACCTTTATTTGAACACTAAAGCATGTGCCATAGCCGCATTACGTGGTAGGTGCGAAGCATATGTGGTAGGAGCAAGTTTCCACTAGACCTCTTGCAATAGTCCTCAAATATTAGTGGCATAGAGAGTAGCTTAACATGATTTGACTCATTATTTACTTGTGTACAGGTTTTTCGTCATCTACCACACACAAGAGTAGCTCAACATTTCCGCTCTTGATTACACAAAGAACGGGGGTATGACCTCCTCAGCGGCCTATGACTGTGGTGCAAAAAAACAAACCGACGACCATGTTGTCCTCCAATGTCCAATTCATCGACCGCCCCTTGGACTGCACTGCCTGACGGTTCTGGATGATGAAACAATCGAATGGCTGCTCAGTGCTCAGCACCTGCCCCGAGACCTAGTGCGGCCCAGCAGTGGATAGCAACAACTCGCTCAAAGGACGAAAAAAAGTAGCTTATGACCTGTCGTTAGGGGGGAAAGGGCAGTCAAAAAAGAGGGTGCAGAAATTCGTGAAATCTAAGTAAAGACCAAGAAAAACGTTATCCATCAAAAAAGGCGCCAGGTCGTTTTGTCGAGGGCTTATACCACTCGTGATTACCACTGCGCGAAATTGCCATCCTCTGCTACCAAGTTCAATTCTTTTTTCCCATTCGTCTTGCATGACCATGGGGTTTGTGGGATCTGGCCCCTTGAAATTGGCTTGGAGACAGACAGGAGCGATAATGTTGTTAGTAGAACGGGATTTCAAAACAATCAAACCTACTGCCTCGTTATTGCAGTTCGGGTTTACTGAATTTAGGCCTATATACAGGATGAATGGAAAATATGGATTGTTTTGTAACTCAAAGTAAACCTTGACATGAAAAACATACAAATGCGGGTAACTCATAGGCTTAACAATCTCCACATTTTCGGAAAACGTACTTGGTTGCTTTCCATAGAACACTGTTTTGGGAATCTCAAAAAATGCATGTTTTGAGAAACACGATTATGGTTTTTCCTGAAAATTATTATCCAAAAAGGACAGATTGGAAATGACGAAGTCACTATTCCTTTTAAATAAGATTTTAAAAAATATGTAAAAAAGAACAGCTGTTGTACATACACGCCTAGCACTGTTTTGTGAGTTGTCTTCAGGTCTGCTTTTAGATTTGCTAGCTTTTCTGATGTGTCTTCGGAAGGCGAAACAACTATGCACCAACTTTGTTGATTTAAATATTTTTTCTACTTTCGTTTTCCGCGCAGTTCACTCTGAGGAAGAGAACCTGGCTAGAAGATTAAAATAACTGACAAACTTCGAAAATAAACAATAAAGAAAAACTGAATGATAGGCAGTACTCAAAGGAGCGAAAGCATCGACAAAAACACATTGGTAAAAAATCAGTGCAGGCATGAGGCAGTGCTCCACAATTGTCTTGATCCGGGCCTTAACATAGTGACCGTGACTGCTGGAGCTGCTCAACTCGTCGGACAGTTTTGAATATTAATGTCGCTTCACTGTTTCTGCTTGCTGGAAATTCTGACTGCTGGCAAGAAATAGCGAGATTTGACGTTGCTTAAAGCCTAGCTATTAGGGCCATTAGATACGTCTTTCTTGACTTTGCTTCTCTCCTTCAAGACATGCTCACAGTGTCATCCACAATTGTATCCATGGGCGAATGTAACAAGAATAGACGTTTAAAATAAGGATCGGCATTGTACAGTAATACACCGAGTCAGTACCTCAATATATTCATTTATTATCATTTTCCGACTTAGGTTGAACTTGGGAGAATGTTGCCATAGAGGTAAAAATCTTAAAACGAATCCAATTTACTAAATCTGGGAATGTTACCCTAAAAAACCTATGTTCTGTAAGCTAGTGGCGTACCTCCAACAGTATCGTAACTCTGCATTTGTTAGAAACTTCTGTGACGAGGTTTTCACAAATGGACTTACACCACCTCTGTTTCATTGTTGAATTGCAGCACGAAAACTGCTCAAGTTTATTGAAATTTAATTCAAAGTCTTCTGGTCGAAATGCACTTTATTTGCAAAATGTGCAAGAAGTACCTAATTATGAATAAGAAACCCCTGAATGTTTCAGTAACTTGGGGGCGGATAATCGTGCGCTCTGGAAACCGACCGTAATGCATCCGCAGTAACCAGAAATCGTTTCTATTTTACGTCTTACTGGCGTCAAACAAGAGCTTTTGCCGTCACGATTTTCTACGTAAGCGACGCCCAGGGCTCAGAACAAGTCTGAATGCGCACTGCACATTCTATGAAACAGCTGAAGCGCTGACAGTAACTAAGCACGCTAACGTTCTTAACTTGCAACCTTCTTACTAGAAAAAAGAAAAATTTGAGGTTAGTTCGGTGTGGCAGGTTTTGAATTGGCAAGGACGGTGATACACAAGCATATCGCAATTCATGCTAATCTGTCCTAGTTAACTTTAAGCGAAGCTTGGTTTAAACTGAGTTTTTGGTACAGTGAGATCCATGGCCGTCGGAAGGATTTTTTCCAGGGGTGGCTAAAGTGGTGAAATTTCATTTTACCTACTCGAAATTAAGAAAACAACTTTTTTGCTGATAATTTAATAGGAAAATGTCATTTATCAAAATCCAGGGGACAAACCTACCTGCTCCTCCTTTCGACGCCCATGGTGAGATCCGACCTATCAAATATTTTCATACTGTGATTGGGCACCACAGATTTGTTTTCGCACTGTTTCAATGCGACTGCAATCGCAGATGCCCGGGCGTCACGTGTATCATTTACAAGCAGTTTTACTTATAAGCAATGAAAAACCTTTCAGTTCTGTTACAGTACAGCACAGGTTCCAGAATTTTCGGGAAACAAATCACAGTAGGACTAGAATAGAAAACGCTCTTTTTTGAAATTTGTGCCACACGTTGCTTATTGGTAAGTCATCATGGCCAAGCAAGAAGCTTTTCTTTGGCAACGATACCCATTCACAAAGTTTGCTTTTCTCATTATACATTCATGTACTTTATTGTTACTCCCAACAGCGTGCCCAGGCAATACAATCTTTAAATGCATGTTTAGCAGCCGTTCCACGAACGACAGTTGAATGGATGTTGTGCATCAGAACTCGCGTATACTGGAGAATTGCCTATTTTGTCACAATTTCTTCGGTACCAAAAGAAATCCTATGTTTCATATGTATTTGAGTTTGTCTACTGTATATCCGCTTCGATATCGGCAATTTGCCTATACCAACTACGTATCCATACTAGGTACATTTTCCTTAAAAAAAACTGTTCCAGCTTAACCGGACGCAGCTAAAAACTAATCAAGTGCATGTTCAAGACCCTGTTCAGAGAATGCAAAATGCAAGGAGCACCAAATCGTCTGCAAAAACCAAGAGCTAGTTCCTGCAGCTTTCACAGTGTCGCCCTCGCCGACTCAGCTATGACCGTCTGTCCGATTCATTTAGACTATGAAAAGGATTGCCGAAAGCACAAATATTTAAACTGTTTCATGAACAGTCAGCCGTAAAGGGTAGACACACACCCATCACCAAAAGTGGTCACTTCGAATACTTTCCCATTCTACGAACTCAAACCTGAATTGCGAGAGCGGTTTGGTCACTCAAACCGGGACTTGAAACATCTGATTTCGTATGCTTAAGTAACCAAAACCAATTCCCTGCCTTGCATCACATACATAAAACATACTACATCAAAATGAGTACTACATTAACGTACAAGCTAACGTTTTCCGAAGCTTCCTACTTATGAAGTAAAGGCCAAATAATTAAAATCGAAAATTAAAAATTAAAAAATTTGAAAAACGCTTTAACTATCTCTTCTACCATACATAAATTACTTTGTTATTGTTTAAAAGTTTGGCGCCGAAAATAAAGCGTAAAATGATATGAAACAGCCTGATCAACCTAGTTTTGTCCTACGGGCGATTTTGCAAAAACGTGACAACTTGCGGGCCACTTCCAGCAAAATGATTTATAAAACAACAGAATCACAAGATTTAAAATTGAAAAGGGAAGATCAGTGAGTCGTGAGTGCGTCATTGAAATTATTGCACAATAGCAACTTATTACAGATCTCTATCAGTGGGATGCCGGTGGTCGAGGCTTCTGACACTATCGATCAGTGTTCCGTATACACTTCGATTTCTGTTTTTAGATTTGGCTTGCTTCATGGTAGAAAATGTTCTCTCACACACGTATGTGCTTCCAAACATCGAGTGCATTTTTAGTGCGAAAAATGTTTCAGTTTGAGAAACTCATCTTTGCTCAGTAATTTCCAGAAGCTCCCTGCAGTCTGGTCTTACGTCGTTTAATATTGTAGATTTCTATTGCAAGGTGTTATGCTTGTTCTAACTGAAATTATAATTTTAGCCTGCAGTTGGACCACGATGATACAAAATACAGCGACGTTTCGCTGGCTGTTCTGTGCAACGCACCTTCACCAAGGCAAAAATGGCTCAACAGGTTCCTCATGAGTTCGGGCCTTCGTAAAGTTACATTTTTGGCGTTTAGTGTTTCTTAAACATTCAAAAAAAAGTTAACATCCCCAGCCACGAAACAAGATCACACCTCTCTTGAAGGCACTTGTAACGATTAAAGGATTTGTGCAATCTGCTGCTGGTTAAGTCATTTTCTACCTTTTGCCCTTTAACTATCAGCACATTATATAGCAAACAACAGCAAAAATCTTCTTTCCATGTTGCTACGTTATCCTAACAAGCAGTTGTGATCAATAGTTATAGTATTTACTTAGATGGTAACATCTATCTACGTCAAAATTTTGGTCATTTGAAGTGATCCTCATCAATTGATGAAATTAAACTTTTTATGACATTTAATCTACGCGGCAGAAATCTTCTGCAGGGCGCATACATTAAATATCACATTGATTATTCCGTTTTTTATGTACGTGTTTGCCGAAATATTAAGATCCACGACACAAGTGCAGTAGCAGTGGGTAAAACGTAAACTTCTAAAGGCGTTTTGGCTAAAATCTGACCTATACATTTTAGGTTTAGGCTTGTAGCCAGATACAAACATTGTGGAAGGCGAGAGCTGTCTACTCGACTAAATGATTGGTTTTACGCGTTCATGAAATTTTTGCTCAGCGGTTCAATAATTGTAATCTAAAATTTAAGGGGAGCGACCGCGCCTTTCAACCCCTCCTGGCTACCAGGCGTGTAGCCAGAAATTTTTATAGGGGGTGGCAAACAACAATCAAGTCTCAACATTTAAATATTTTAATGCTTTTTGTTTTTAAAACATCATTCATAAAAAGTGCCTTTTTCTGGCGCTTTTTTCTGAATAAAAAGTTCAGATTTAAGCTGGCAAATAGAAACTTTATTTTCGTTGAGTTGGCATGCTTTAAAAGTTAATTTTAATGAATTTAAACTTCTACTCTGGATCAAAGCCACCATTTTCTCGTAAAACTTTTCTGTAAAAGCGCGTGTGAAAATCTAGATGCTATAAGTGCACGATATGCAAAATGGTTTTTGCAGCCAATATTGCAGTTGGCCGTCATTATGATTGCGCTTTTTATATTTACTATACGCTTCTGATGTACACCAGCACACGTTCAATCGCAGACTTTGCGCTAAGACACCGTCTCTCGAAGTAGGTAGTGACTTTGCGCTAAGACACCGTCTCTCGAAATAGGTCTACAAAACGTGCGCATATATGAAACGTGGATCTTGTCCAATTCTTGAGTGACTAGTCGACGTATGCAGCTGATAAACTTAAACGCTAGAGCAGGGGTCTCAAACTCAAATTGCTCTGTGGGCCACATGATGACTTGTAAGGTAACCTGCAGGCCGCATTATGACGCCGACGCAACAATAGCGTTTCCTGAACTTAATTATACACCTGATTTCCAGCGAAAGGTTTCATGAGTTATAGGCAAATCATTTCTAGCCGTCTCTACGTTCGTATTAATCAATTCTAGCCGTCTAAGGAATTTGTTCACTCGCTAGCCGAGCACTTTTAAACACCGGTGAACAAACTAACGTAAATGTTATTCATTTCATTCTTTTTCATGCCCGATTTTCCTCCAGGGAGGGTTGCGGGGGCAACATCCACAGAACAACTTGGAATGCCTCACGGTCAACAGTAATTTTGGATAGTTTTGCTGGCTCCACACCAAGACGGGACCAAGCAAGGTCGGAGATGTAGTTACTCGACCTAGGCCTTGGACGACATCTGGGTTGCTTTCCATGGGTTTAACCAGCAGGGCGAGTTTCACCGCTGCGAACTTTGTCGCGAAGTGTCACACCAGGGGCGTAACAAGCGAGGCACAATGCCCCGGACGCCGAATCACTTGGCGCCGCCGAAAAGTCGCAACAATGCAGCAAGTTTTTTCTTCAGTGCAGGACATTCAATCCCAAAATAGCTTAGGTTCAAATATGGAGACGCCAAACTTGTTTCTTGCCCCGGGCGCAATCTAACCTCGGTACGCCACCTTGTCACACTGTGGACTCTTCTCAAAAATGCCAACTTTGGTGCTTGCACCTGAGTTAATATTCTTTCGATCATTACCCAAGATTTATGACCATAGGTAAGGATCGGAACAAAGATCAACTTGAAAACTGACAGCTTTGCGGTGTTTGAAAGCTCCCGTTTTGTGGCCACAGAGCGATAAAGTTCACGCAGAACTGCGTTAGTTTTACCAATCCGTGTATCAATCTCCTGGGGCTCCGCTTTCCGACACACGTAAATACCACCCCTAGGTACTTGAACGTTTCCACCTGCTGAAGTGTATTGCCGCTCACTTGTCGTATACACTACCTTGGGTTTGCAAAGAGACAGGAGTATTACCTCGATATTTTTAACACTAATTTTCATTCCGGCTCGGTCGCACGCAGCAGAAAACCGATCGAGTGCATGCTGAAGACTGTTGAGAAGATGCTAGCAGTATTAAACCGTCTGCAAAAAGTAAACGGTTGATCCTGCAGCTCCAGAATGTGACACCCTCGTCGACTCGACTGTGACTGTCTACCCAATTCATGTAGACCAGTGGTTCTCAACCCCGGTTCTGAGGGCCGCATTCGGTTCCCAGGCACCCTTTGTGCCACTCTCGGCAGTCTTTCAATGAAACGTCTAATATTTTGTGAAACAGACTTCGTTCTGCTGTAAAACAAAACGTGTAAATTGAATTGTGTTAAAAAATTTCAGTGAGGCTCTCCAACAAAATCGTAGCTCTGGATTTGGCTCCCTTCAGCGAAAAAGTTGGGAACCATTGATGTTAACTATGAAAAGGAGCGATGGCAGCACACACCCGTATTGTCGGAGTCCAACGCCAACGTTGAACGGTCGTGATTTAACTCTCCCGACACGGACGCAAACGTCAGAGCAGGAATACAGTGACTTGGCGGCCAGTAACAGGCGGTCGTCAACAGCGTGCTCACGCAACACTCCCCAAAGTGTTTGACAAGGAACCCTGTCGTATGCTTTCTCGAGGTCGACAAAGCATGTGAAGACGTCTTTAGCATACTCCCAAGATTTTTCAAAATTTTGGTGGAAAGTGACATGTGGTCTGTATTGCTGTGGCCGGGACAAAAATCGCACTGGGTATCATTCAAGTTTGATTCAATTATTTGGCGGCGTCTTTTTTCAAGGCACTTGGCAACGTAACTGTTGATCATTTGAAAATTCCCAAAAAGCATCGCGGGCCGCACAAAACGCCCCGCGGGCCGCGTGTTTGAGACCCTGCGCTAGAGTCTCTGAGCGCCTTTGAAAAATGTTTTGATTTTATGTCACTAACGCCATAAAATGCGACTGCGGTAGAATTTTTGTACGCTATTTGCATTAAGGTTGCTTCCCAAATACGATTAGGTATTTAGCTAGCTATTTATAGAATTAAAAAAATATTTCACAAATATATGATGAAGACAATATCGTAAATTGGTAGAGTTATATAGGTTCTCTAAACTTGCTGAAGAAGCGGCTTGCCTGCGCACTTACGCACTAGGCTAAAGGAAGCTCCCAGTAGCTTTCGTGCTACTAGGGATGTTATGCTTTGCGCGTCGCAGCCACCGCGCTGCTGCATCACTACCCCTTATCTCTTTAAGCGGGATCCGCGCTCCGAGTGCTCTCACAGGCGAAGCCCCGTACGAGGACCGTTTCGAACTCCCTACCACGCGACGCAGTTTCGAACTCCCTACCACGACGCAGTTTCGAACTCCACGCTGTGCCTCGCATCTCCACTATTGAAGAAGCGGCTTGCCTGCGCACCTACGCACTTCTTTCAGCGTAGCGCACCTACGCACTAGGCTAAAGGAAGCTCCCAGTAGCTTGCGTGCTACTAGGGATGTTATGCTTTGCGCGTCGCATGTAGCAGCCACCGCGCTGCTACATTGCACATGTTTGACCCACTCAGTCTATACAAAGTGTGAAAAAGGTTGGGTGTTTGCAAAAACGAAGCCACAATCGATTATCACCAGAAACGGCTCTGCACTAAAGTTAAGAAATACCTGTCGCCACAATTAACACAACGGTTGTTTAGTTGATCAAGCCCAGTGGTTCCCGAAGTATGGGTGGGAACCCAAACAAGTTTGGCGAAAGGTCAAAAAAGGGTGGCGCCGAGGAGATCCAAACCTGCGTTGTACATTTTCAACGCAACCACTGCTTGTCTGTGTCTGTCTGTAGCGTAGATACTTGAGAAAAGAGTAGATTGCTGCTATGAAAACGAACTTACTTGCGAGGTGTTCACCAAACTCCGATTTGGGTCACGTTCAAAAAAGTTTAAGAACCGCTGATCTAGGCGTTCCAGCGTAAGCGGTTGAAGTCTTTTTTAAATCCATTGGTGTTTAAATAACAAAATCCAACTGACTGGGAAAAAATTACTTTATTTTCTGTTTACTCACATGCGCATTATCGAGAAAACAGATTACAAGCTATCTGTTCGTTATGGCAGTGTCGATGCCCTCAGCACTTACAAAATAAAAAGCATCTTCCTACCAGTGGCGCAGCGGGGCTAAGTGCCGCCCGGGGCCGACCATAACAGTGCTGCCCTTTCCACCCCTCAAATTTGCTTCCAAAAATTAAAATGAAAGAAGATTGTTTCGCGCATGTTCAAAGACATAAGGATTAATAAAGCATCTTGAACAGCATAATCAAACACTCACAAATTGAAATGGGTCTTGTTTTTCATTGTCGAATATGAGTCTTGCTTTTTCTGCTCATTACCACCTTTCCTATTATTAATTTTTCTATTTTTTGCTTTCTTTACTTATATGCATATACGAACCCGTCATGTTTCGTCAAAATTTCTTCCCCGTTGGTTTTTAATCTCTGGAAAGCTCACCGCATGACTCTTTAATAGTTTACTCATTCCAAGAGATCACACGAAAAACTTAAGGGATGTGATGGCGGATCAGCTACTTTACAGTTGTAAAAATTTATGTATGTTAAAACTTCGCATATGATCTCCATCCTTAACTGAAAAGTAATATATATACTACCACGGCCTACTTAAGTAGGCCGTGATAAATACCAGGCTAATCTGATAATATTATCTCACAGTGATATAAAGAACGTTTCATTGTTCACTTCATGTTTCAGTAGTGGTTTAATCCTCTTGGTATGTATAAAAGCTTCTAACGTTAACTCTGTCGGCGCTTGCACGGAGCATTCTATAGTTGCGGTGACCTATTTTGAAAAACTATCTCAAACAGGTTTAAAACTATGGTTGAGAAACCCTGGCGTGCAGCCTTCATCGTGACCTGCGCACTTGGTCTAGCTGTTGTTTTGGACCTCTTCCTATTACACGTGCACAGTGCTATTCCTTGCCTTTGTGCGCTACCAACAGAACCATCACCAGAAGGCCTTCAGTTGGGGGATTTCACGTTTGTGCAGGGGACTGACATTCTAAAATTTGACAAAAAATCAACTGAATTATAGTGCCTCACATTTATGATTTATAATGCTTGATATTTCACGAATCAGAGGTTTGTTTTGGGGGGCTAAGCCCCTGTGGCTACAGCACTGGTGAGCAGCAGACGTCTATTTCGAAAACTGTATTATCAAACCATGCCAAGTGGGACATAGGCAGCGGTGTGTTTAAGGGGAGGCGAGCGAGGCACTTGCCTCGGGCCCCCCCTTTTTGCGGGTCCCCCTTGAGGTGTTACGCGCATAAATTTTCCTCATTTTTGGTGAAAAACATATTGTGCTATGAAGCAGACCATAAGCAAGTGCTTTGCTTTCAAAGGGTCCCCCTGCAGAAATTGTAATGTGCAGGTACTACGTTTTCAAAGGGGCCCCCAACAGCAACTGAAATGCGTATGTACTCTGCTGTTGAACTTCATCGAAGGGGCCCCTAAACGAAACTGTAGTGTGTAAGTACTGTACTTTCAAAGGGGCCCCCAATAGTAACTATATTGTGTAAGTACTTTGCTTTCACAGTGGCTCCCAACAGCAATTGTAATGTGCAAGTAGCTTGATTTCAAAGAGGCTCCCAACAGTAACTTTGATGTAAATATCCTTGCTTTCAAAGAGACCCCAACAGCAATTTTAATGTGTAAGTACCATGCTTTCGAAGGGGCCTCCAACACCAATTTAATGTGTAAGTAACATGCTTTCAAAGGGGCCTCGACAGCAATTGTTAATGTGTAAGTACTACACTTTCAAAGGGGCCCCCAACAGTAACTGTAACGCAAAATTCCCTGCTTTAAAAGAGGCTGCCAACAGTAATTGTAATAGGTAAATAATATGCTTTCAAAGGGGCCCAAACAGCAGTTGTAATGTGTAAGTACTATACTTTCAAAGGGGCTTCACCACCATCCCCAATGTGCAAACAAAGGAAAGGTTCAAACCAACTTCTATACCTAAAAAATTGTGGGTTAAGTTTTCTTCCAAAAAGTTCTGAATAGACCCTATCAAATAAGAGAAAATATTTATACCAAATGATAACTTTTTATACCAAATGATAATCTTTTATACCAAATGATGATTTTTACAGATTGGAGTGTTTAGTTTATTGATTATTTTTTTTAAATGCCACAGTGTAACAGAAAATATCCAAATGGAGCAGCAAAAACAAGGAAAAAGTAAAAAAGCATAAAGGTTGATGAAAAATGTAAAGGACTTCTGGACAGATTTGTTGTTGTAGCAAGTGGTACTGGTGAGCCTACAGAGGAGAGTGCAGGTTCAAGCACCCAAGTTGTTAACAGAAGCTATGCCTGTCTAGTGCATAATCAGATGTGCCATACACAAAAACTCAAGTTTTGTAAAAATGAGGTTGATAAATATTTTTATCAAAGGATTTTTTTTTATGTCTCTGAAATGAAAAGGTTGATTAATTTCTCATTTCTTGTGATGTTGTACCGTAGGAAACATTTGCATCAGAAAATAAGACAACATGCAATTGTTATAGCAGTGACCATACTACATCTTTTAATTTATAGAATATCATCTTTTTAGTTTACAAAGTAATTTTGTATTATTGCTGTTGTGCTGCAAAGACTACTAGTAAGCAAGGCTACATTCATGCTTCTTATCAAGCAATGGCATTTTTGAGTATTATGAGTACTCATTTTTTCTACAGATATTTCCGGTATTTTAGGTGGTTTGAATTTAGTTCATGCTTCAAGTCACTGGTTATTTGAAGCTTGACAAGTAAGTGTTGGTTTGAGGTAGACTTGCTAGGTGATGTCGAAGTTTTTTTTGCCAGCTCTAAGCCAGTACAACTTGAACCGTTTTTTCTTAGCACAGATTTAATCAATTGTGTGGGCTACTGTGGCGGCCTGTAGATGGCGCCACATGTCAATAAATGGTCACTGCTACATGGTGCGCATGAGCAACAAGTCACTCTGATAGTAGTCACCACAAACGAAAGATCGTAATTCATAATCCCTACGTAATAATACTGCAACCTAGTATCAGTAGAGTGAAGTCAGTGATGGATCTATATTGCTGCTGGTTGCTTTCCTGTTAGTTAAAGCCCCGGATTACCATCTTTAACTTGTGCTTGCCTAAGTAGTTCAAGGCGATGCAGTCAACTGCAACACTACTTGCTAGAAGTGTTTGCGATAAGGTATATGCTGAATTATTTCCTACTTTTGCACATTTTTCAAACAACTAGTGTCAATGCAAGATGAGGGCTGCCTTGACTCATCCAACCTTAAATATTTCCAAAACAAGTCTCAGGTTGGATATTTTTGTATGCTATGTATGTTCTTGCAGTTAAAAGGATTAAAACAAATTAGGTGTTTTGAATCTTCTTGGTTGTTGTTTATGGTTTCGTTTGTTCCCATGAACGTGAACAAATTCAGAATACCAAATACCAAACATTTTATCAAAGGGGTAAACGTTGAAGTGTATTGATGGTGAATGCAGGGAAATGGGCGGTGAAAATAAAAAGTGGAGGTGATGCCAACTTGCTATTGCCTAACTTTTAGTTGTTGCCAGCCTTGTGAAGCATGTGCGGCCCGGTTGTGTTCGCACACCTTCATTGATCCTCGAACCTCGGGAAGGATGGATTGTGACGTCATCGATGTTAACTCTGCGCCAGACGAATCGGGCAAAGAGTGCTCTTACTTCCAGTGCTTAGAAGTCACTTATAAGTGTCGCTTGCTTGGTTTTTCCGTTCTCCTTACCTTGGCCGACTTTGCTCACATGTAGCGGTTGCGCTAGCGTGACTACTACACTTGTCTTACCATTTTTCAGTGTTATCAACATTCTGTATCATGAACACCCTTTTGCATTTTCTCCTGCTATGTCAGTCATGCCGTAGTCCCAGGAACGTTGGCCTGTCTTCGGTGGCCGTATCTTAGGCTTGATCAAAAGTGCTTATCACGGTTGGCTGAGTATGATGACGTCATCAGAGGGGCTTCTTTTTAGTCTTGCCTCGGGCCCCTCCAACCTTAAACCCACCACTGGACATAGGCCTTATTTTAATGCTCAGCGGTGATTACAACTTCTTACCTTCGACGGTAAGTAAGTTGAACAACTTTATTCAGTACAGCCATTGGCAAGTTGTACAACAATTTTGAATAACGACCCCTAAAAGCCTACACCACAATCATATCTAAACATATCGTTTACCCTTGCGTTAGGTTTTCAGACTAAGGTTCTTGCCTCAAATTTATCAAATGAGAGCAACCCCTTGTCTAAGCTTTTCTTGTTGAAATGAATTTTTCTATGACTGCAAATATTAAGTAAACCGTTGAACAATGGAGACTTTTACGAAACTCACGTGGCCTATCGGCTGGCTCTGATTCACTCCATTTCAGTTCACACCGACAATCTGAGCTCAAAGTTGCTCACGAAAACGCACCAAATGCACCACCCCGCTTCAAGAACGCCATTTTCCGACACCATTACGTCATGGATAAAAACAGCCGTTGTAGTGAAACTGAGCAAAGTTATCTTTGCAGAGTACTTTACTTACCGCCAAAATTTAATGTTGATAAGCCAACCTAAAGACTAGGCTGCAGCTTATGGGACTTATTGAGAATATCCCACTTAACATTAAAAAATAGCATGAGATGTGTAAAGAAATTGTTTTTATAATTTTGGCGACGGCAATTAGCGGCATACGAATGCCAGAAATTGCTTACCGGGGCAGTTGAGGCGAACGATCTTGCCCAAGGGGCGCTACGGCGTTACACTCAGTGTCAGTGAATTGGACACACAACCTTACAATTGAGAGGCGGAACTCTACCACTGAGCCATCGCCACCCCAGCGAAATCTTCTTCGCCAATGCCTAGGTGTCATGTAATGTTATGATGTGCCGTTGGGGAGTTACTAAGGAACCAACGATAGGAGATAAAACGATGAGCTAGCCTTGACTATTTACCGTGATTTCATGCAAAACTTATATCAGATTGAGAGGAAGGGCAATATCAACCGCGAATAACCGCTACCCCAATGTTTGCTAGTCCACAGTCGAATGTCATCTTTTTTCTTTGTTCAAGTGACTTTTGACTGAGTTGGTGGAAATGGCTTTGCCTGGCGAGGAAGGTGTAGGGACTGGGGCACAATTGCGACACAAGTAAGTGTGTCAAAAACCCTAATTTCAAGACAAACACTGGGGCACTTTCGTATATTGGATTTTGAACCAGATTTTTGAATAAACATTTCATCAATTTGCTCACTCCACAGCCATTTGACGTGTTTTTATAGGCTAACCTACCAGTCTAGGGCTTCTAAACACAACAATTCAGAAGAGTTGTAACTTTTAAATCTTTTAAAATTTTATCAAAAATAATAACGAAAAGCTAGAACTTTTAAACTCCTTTCAAAAATTTATTTTTGATAAGAAAAGTGCCGCCCCCCCTAAAACTGCCGCCCGGCGCGCCCCCCCCCTGCTACGCCACTGTACCAGAACAGTGAACTCATTCTTGCGCAGCGTGAGTGTCACATTGGCAAATGAAATGTCATTGCAAGAATTTACCCAACTAATCGAAATAAAGTGCTTATCTTTTCAATAAATTTTTACTTCTCAGTCCAAATTTCTAGGGGGGCAAATGCCTGTTTTGCCCCCTGCGGTGGGCAAAACGTCCATGGCCCTGATTGCCTTCCGTCCTGTTTGCAATTGCTGTAGGGAACAAGAGACTACAGCTCCATTCTTAAGGGTCAGGTTTAGGCGAAAGTTCGCCAGGCGCGGGTTTCTCCAATTTTCTGCGGACTAGCTCTTCCACGGCTCGTATCTGAGGTTAGCACCCGCAACAAAGACTGTCAGTAATTTTGCCTCTTCATATGTGATAACCCTAGACTTTAATGTGCAAGTGCCTTTCTTTCAAAGGGGCTCCAACAGCAACTACAATGTGTAAGTGCTCTGCTTTCCAAGGGGCCTCCAACAGCAATTGTAAAACTAGAGAAGTGGAGGGTGGTGCCAGCTTGCCATCGTTTAACTTGTTGCTGGCTTTGTCTTCCCAGCTTTCAGTGTTTTCAAAGTTGTGCATCATGAAGATCCTTTTACATTTTCTGTTATGTCAGTCATGTCGTAGTATCAGGAATGTATCCTTGGTTGGCCCGCATACCCCCTTCCTAGGCTGAATAAAAAGATATGATCACGGTTCACTGAGTATGATGACGTCACCATAGGGCCCTTTTTCACCCTTGCCTCGCGGGCCCCACAACCCTGTGTCCACCACTGCTCACAGCACATTAAGCACTACACGCAGAGGCTCAGCGCCATCGCGTTATGATGCGAAGCTCCCGAAAAAAAGTTGTTGGACTATTTTGAAGATGCCCCTATGAAACGGCCGCCAAGTTTTTATTGGCTCTCTCATTGGAAATTTTGGGTTGTTTTAGACACGGTTCTGTAGAGGCTAGACATTAGACATTCACATGGTATAAAGTAGCCTACTTCCTATGCTATAGTTTCGTGGAAATTGGGGTTGCCAGGTCACTTGAAAAATTTTTAAGGACATTTTGTCGTGTTGTGATTATTGAAATTTTACTTCATGTCTACTTTTAATACTTTTTAGATGCAGTGGTGTAGCACATATAGTGTTGGCACAATTGTACATGAATAGTTGTCTTTTTCCCACACAACTGTTTAAGATGGATTAAATCTAGGCGTTATTCTGTTCAACTGCATTGTTTAATCTTGATTGTCTTGATTCTTGAATGTTCAATGTAATCAATAGTTCAACAATGAACAATTTCACAACTGTTCAGGCAATGGTACTGGTTTATTGTTTCATATGACTCAGTCAATAGGCAGAAGCACCATAAAAGCCATCGCATGCAGTAAACCAACCATTAGCGAAAATTAGAGCAAATGAAAACACAATGGCATAATAACTGATCAGTGTAAACAAAGACGGGCGCTGTGTCATACAGGATTGGCGAAAGACCGTGGCGGTCATCTGGTCAACCAACCCCGTTTATCACTTTTTGACAAGTGTTGAGAAACAACAGTTGGAGACCAAATAAGCACAATGAAAAGAAAAACAGAAAACGAATGAACGCAGAACATGGTGAAGAAAACGTACAGGTGAAAGCGCATGCCTATGTACACAGATGAGTGGATCGAAATTAAGTGAAGGAAATTGGTGTGGTCAGAGTATTTTTAACAATGCAAAGAAATTAAAAAATAGTAATATAAAAAGTGAAAAAGTTACAAAAACTTATTAATGAGGTACAAAAGAAAACAAAGCAAAACAGAAAAAAACAAAAGTGTACTTCATACCGAAAAGCATAGAATGTGCACACAGAAAATACGAAAAAGTAAATACACACAAAAAACAAAACAGAGTTACAGAATACTAGAATTGACAATAGTTTGTTGGACAAATGAAATGTTGCTAAAGTTCATAGTTGGGAATTTTTTTCATGTAGGAGGTGTTTCTTAAGTTTCCATTTAAAGGTAAAGGTGGTTGAAAATTTAATATCGTCTGGTATTGAAGACCGTACTTTTGGGCCAATAAATTTAAGAGAACATTTTCCTGAGGAAGAGTTAACTCTAAGTAAAAACAGGTTTTTAGAGGTTGCTAGTCTTGTGGAGTGACTTTCATGGACGGCGGAAAATACTCAAGGACAGCAAAATGTTTTTCAAGAATAAAGGACATAACCAGTTTTGATAGCAAATTCAAGGAAAGTCCTTGGCGCTCATGGACATCAGGTAACCTTAGTGGGAATCCCATGGTATAGGACAGAAAACTGTGTCGCAAGGGCAAGCCTAGGATTTCTGCTAAATCACAAAAACACTTCTCCTCTGCGTTCCAATGGCATAGCAAAACCTCTCTCCCACATAACAAAAGCAGCATTTGCATGAGGAGGTAGTCATTCTGCTCCAGCACTAAGCTTGCAAAGTGTATTTACTGCCTATCATGTCACTTGCAGCTCACGCTAGCACATTTACAACGTTTAATTCAGAATTTAGAAAGGTTTGTTAAGAAACTGCTCCATCAACGCTTTGCATTTTTTCAACTTCCTCATTTGACCACAAGTTTATACAGGCAAAAAAGGATATGGCGTAGGTGTGAATTAAATGGTGGCATCATGAAGCTGACATCACAAAAGATTTTGCAATATCAATTGGCGACATCACTAACGATTGCACAAAGTCCTCAAACTATTGCAGAGCATTACCACTGAGCCGAAAAAACTCTGAATGAAGCAGCAGCGTTTCACCCGAAAGTGTATGTTCATGTTTAGTTTCGTTTATTATCGGTTTCTGTAGTCTACTCTTTCGGAGTGTCACGAGTGGTCTGCGGCGCCCACTTCCGCCGTGGTCCACCGGCTATTTTCGCAGTGAATGCTGCACTGGTGGCGAGTCAATGGAAGCACCGCGCATTTCCCTTGCACCCACCTACTGTACCAACGCCGAGCACGAGGCTGGACAAGCAGCATGTGGGCTTACCGTTTTTTAATTTTTCGGTATGACCCAGCCGAGAAACGAACCCATGTTCAAAAAATAGGTTTTCGATAAAGTTTGTAAATTAGCATCTCTGCGTAATTAAAACACATCTGATGCAATTTTTATCCCGTTAATAATTTTGATATAAGTTTTTTACATATTTGAAATGATTTTGCCCAAAACCAAAACATTTGGGGTCTTCCTCCTTGCAATCCCGTTTACTGTGCCTATGGGCAACATAGAAAATGGTCTACTTCGAATACCCTTTGTTATAAAGCCAGCGTCAGTGTGGCGCACGGCGTAACAACCCCCATAAGTAGGCATGTGGTTCTGCTGACAACGTGAGGTGAGATTTAATCTGGTTCTGGTCTTTTGCTGATAGCAGTCCCACCGCGTTGTTTTAGTTAGGCTCACCAAACCACGAAAATCTTGCGATGCGTCTGTACGTAGCAAGAAACAAACTACAAGGTCTTGTCGAAGCTGATCTCTTGAACAGCAATTACATCAACACAAAGGAACGTAGGCCATTCACGTCGTTTTAGTTGAGCCATTTAAAGTAGAACAATTTGGTTTGTAGCGTGCATAAACAGCTGCAGTCATTCAGGGCGATTTGAAACCGACCTTTCATTGGCGTGATTTTTCTCTTAGTTTCGAGTGGGCAAAATGAAATTCCACCACTGTTAGCCCCGCCTGGAAAAAATCCTTCCGACACCCACGACTATGATGTTCGTGGCAAATTACACGTCTTGCCCTTTTCGAGTGCAACAAATGATTTTAACGAAACTGTAGGGTAAAAGAACGGATTTTACTTTTTTTCAAACATCATATAGTGACCTGATGCTGAGTTATTGTGCCACGGAGATCTTACAGTCGTCAATGAACAGGTTGCGAGTATGGTCACCGCCATTTGGTGAGACCAGCGCAATGAATCCTCACAAATTGTACTAACGAGATCGACACCTGCAATTTTCCTAGCTGGTGCGAAATTAACTCCACAACACGTTCGGCTGCAAATACTCCGCCAAGTTCACACGTATTTCTGAAGTTACTTACGAACTTCGGCAAAATGTGTGCTTTGGTTATTCGGCTGCTGGTTTTAGTCAGATGGAAAATCGATCACCACTGACTTTTTAACGGTGCCTTTCTGAGGGTTCTGCTATTGCGCGTCAAAGGCAGAATGGCCTTGGCCACCTGGATCTTGAAAGCTGATATTTCCCTGTTAACTTTTCAGAAGAATAAAGTTTCCAGTTGATAAAATGAGATTTCACTCATGTTGACCCCCCATGAAAAAAATCCTGTCGACACCCAGGCTCGTGACATGGACTGTAGCGCTCCTATGACTGGTTGCATCGCGGATTTCACTGACAACATCAGCACGCGAAGGATTTTAACTGCGTTTATTGTAGCGATCAAAAGAAGAAGCCTAGTATTTTTCCGCCCGTGTGTTTCCTTCTCGCTTCTTCGTGATCCATGATGCCACTGCTGGTAGTGAGCACAATGTACCTGAAAGAACAAACGTATGATGGTGATTCTCAAAACTAAAACAACAAAAGCCTCTGCCCTCCGATTGATTTCAACCCCTGGGAATTTCCCAGTAGGTGGCACCTGACGATAAGAGGTTTAATAACCTACAAGATGGGGTTGGCGACAAGAACGCCGAGATCAACGAAGCTCGGATCCAGTAAGGACCGAAATTCAGCTTTCACACCAGGGGGCTTTCCATCACTGACAGAAACGCCATTAGTCGTAACCCGTTGTTAACAGTCAATATAACGGCCAAAAACCGTATAAGCATCTAATACAATTTACCTGATTTTTTGGATTAACTTCGTTGTCAGTTTGCGCATTTTATTTCGTTTGTTGGCCAGAAACAGATAGTGTGTTTGGTAAAACGATTACGCTGAACAGCGCATACCTATGGTCTGTGAAACAATGTCAGTTAATTATTCTACTGAAATTCGTCAGCCAAGCAAACTCAAGTTCGGTCTCCTCGCCAGTGTACATGAGGATTGCGTTTCACATCTATGGTGCCATAGCAGGAACTCAGGGGCGTACCGGGGGGAACAATTCAACAATTCCCCGGGCGCCGAATGACTGCAAAGTGCGCCAAAAAATCCCAAGTACTTTTTTAATACAGTACATTCGCTCCCGAAACACCTCAGGTTCGAACATGGGCCAAACTTGCTTCTCGCCCCGGGCGCCATCTAACCTCGTTACACCCCCACAAGAACTATTAGCCTATGCAATTGAATACGTGTCAGGTACGGCTGAGGCATAGACGTAGCCAGGGGGTAACGGGGCCATGCTCCCCCAAACTTTTTAGAACTTATGTCATTTTGTGCTTAGAGAGGCGGTATCCCAAACAAAATTGTGCTATTCGTCTTAAATCAAACATTTTGCCCCCCCATTTTTGGGCTGGCTACGCTACTGGACTGAGGTACAGTAAATGGACAGTGAAAGACCCGACGAAACTTTAACACTAGCGCTTGATCAGTCAATTGAACATTTTCTTCACTGAAGGTTCAGCGAGATTCCACGCTGTTTAAAACATCATCTCAAGCGCTCAGTGCGACTTCAGTTTCTGGACGGAACGATAAACATTTCGGTGTGGTAGATGAATGTACTACCAGCCTTTTTTCGAAACCTAGTTGAGAATCATTTATTACTGGCAGCTGCGGACCGTGGTGTTGCTTTCAGTTTATCATACGTAAGCATGTTCCCAACTTGGTTATACCCGCCCTTCGCCGCATTGAAAACACTCGTTGCAAACCAAAGCAGTAAAACACATGAATACGAAAAACAAAAAAAGCTTGGTTAAGCTTTTAAATTTACCCGAACTGTCTGGAAGGCAGCAGGTTGCTTGTCCAACGTTCCATGTCTCTGATTGACACGTCAAATCGAGGCGAGATAACTCCACACTTGTTCAAGCGCCCGTTTAGTTCGACGACAATCTTACCCGCCCGGTGATCGTCAATAATTTCGAATTCGTTGATGTAACCTGCGCGGGTTCGACATTTTTTTTTGAAAACAAGGAGTAAACTTTCTACGAACTGTTGTTTTGGGTCGGGTCGGTTAATCGCGGGACAATAACTCCGCCACCTAACCACAAAACATCTGTAACTGCAGCCAATCTCATCACACACGAATGTATGTGAAAACAGCACTTGATCAGATAATGCAAAACTCTCCTCACATCTGAATCAGAGAGATTCCACGCTTTTGAACATCATTTCAAATGCGTTCCCGTTTGGCTGCGTCAGGGTTTTTAAAAGGTGTTTTTAGGGACCCGTTTCGTGTCCCTAGAATCAGCGAAAATTATCATCGGGTACCTACAGGTCCATACCGGGTACCTCAGTTTCCTTAAAAAACCCTGGTCTACATTGTATTTAACTCAACCAGCCGACCAGGTTGCCAAACACGCACGCTACCGCAAACTTGTATGAACTGGAATCTTCCGCAAATGCGAAAGTATTTTAAATATAACATAAATCGGCACTGCACATGCTGCCGAGTTATTTTCAAAAAGACGCATTGAAACGAAAATAAGAGGTAGAAAACGCCACAACAGCACCAACGCAGTATAACAAGAGCAAGTCTCAGACCCTGGGCAAGTTTAAACTAGTGTATGCTTATCTTACCACAGCAAGCGGTTAACTAAGTACGTCCAATGATAAGTTAGTGAAACCTACAGCAAACTAGACTTTGGTACACGAAAAGCGAAAGTGCTAAATAGCCTTATAATGAAAATCACGGCCAATGAAAACATGTCAACAACATGTTGCAGACGTTTCGATAACTTCATCAATGCACTGAATTTCGCTACCGACCCGGTAAAAGGCTCAACAGACGCGGCAAGTCTTGTAGTCTGCACTCGATAAAAATTTTTTGCTTGGGGGGTGCAGATTTCATGTGAGTGACATCATAAGTGGAGGACTTTTAGGCCGCCTTGGCCCACTTTACCTGGACTTGGGCGCCAACCGATAGATGGTAGTATTTCGCTGAAGTTTTTAGTGGAAACTAGGCTACAATCCGAGTCTTTTGATACTTTGGACGACTTGCTGGGGTTTCGGGTTCAAAAGTTATGACCTGAAGCAATAAAAATATTTGACTAATTAGCTAACTAATTAATTTGTTTATTTTGGATCATAACTTTTGATCCAGAAACTCTAGAAGTCCATCAAACGCTCAAGATTTGGACTTGAGCCTAGTTTCCAATAAAAACTTCAGCGAAATACTATGGCCTAGCGGTTGGGCCCTAGGCCAGGTAACATGCGCCAAAATGGCCCCGAATCTACTTCACTTATGACGTCACTGACAAAAAATCCGCAACCCCCATCCAAAAATTATTTTTTCGAGTGCAGACTAGAAGACAGAGCTCTCTGGTGCAATCGGCGGAGGAGTTATGGCGTTGGTAAGGCAACCGAAACCTGCTGGTTTTAGGCTGAAATCTAGGTACGATACATTCGCTAAACTTTTCCGCCTTCTCTCAATGGGGAGTCGGGTCATTCTTCGAGCCTCGTGTATAAATTCGATAAACAAATTGCGAGGTGCAACAATTTTCAGCTTAAAGATAATTTAATTTGTTTGAATTCCCATACGTACTAGCTGCTTAGAAATCAAAAGCGAAACTGCAAATGACGAATTAGACAAACAAAACGCTTCTCAGGGATACAAAGAGGTGACGAATTAAGCAAATTGATGAATTAGACGAACAGAAATGTGCACAAAAGATAGGGATTCTGCCAGGACCAACGAAAAAGTGACAAATTAGACGAGTTCTACTGTAATTGCTAAGTAGCATTTTTTCAACATGGGCGTGCTATGCTAGCAAGCTTACCACAATGCTGCTTATTGTTGTATAAATATTTTGGAAAACATTGCAAGTGTATAGTGCAAAAACATTTTTGATACAAGTGTTTCTCACTGCAATGTTTTCCAGTTTTATTGACTTTACTTCTTGCATTGCTTGCTTATGCTACAATCACAATATATTTTAAACGAAGAGCAAAATTGCAGTAAAATTGCAAAATGCATTTAGTACCTTCTCTTTTTTAAGTAAACACACAAAGTATATAGGCCAGGAAAACAACATAATCATGAAAAATACAAGCCAAACAAAGAGCATACAATCATTTTATTACCAATGGGACAGTAATTGTTTCATCATGGGAATATAAAATGAATCAGTAGAACATCAAAATGGCAGAACACCACAAAGACAAACCAAAAAGTTCAAATATAGACTCATACCACATGTTGGTAGAAATTTATAAACAAATACTTAAATAATAGTTTTTCAAATAATAATTGTATTCCTTAATCCTTCTTGATAAACCAAAGTAAGTAGATTCAACAAAATCCAACTGATTACCTGTTTTCTTGCACAGCTATGCGTTCACAGCATTTGAACCAAGCAACCAAAATTCATGTTTGCCCCCACCCACACACCACTGCACTGCTCTTACTTTTAGCACTCCTGATTTTTGTATGCTTATTCTTGCAGCTATCTTCTGATACTATGTCCAACTTGTGGCCTAGTCGAAGGTTTTGTGTGGCCCAGTTCAGGTTTTAGCTGTAGTAATCCCACAACTGACAACCTGTCCCTTGTTTTGATTATCTTGAATTTGACATTTTTGATACAAGTGTTCCTCAGTGCCATTTTATTACATCTGTTATCATTGCAGATAGGAATCGAATGCTTTCAATACATTAGCTTAAGCTAAATTTAGTTTCCTAAGATCAAAGTAAGTTTATCAGTGTGCAGCCCTCAATAATGTCATTTAATGTGTGGCCCCGATCAAGATAGTGACATAATTTTTGGCTCAGCAAGCCATTTGGGTTGGATATAGCTGTTCTAATAGCTTGCTGACTTTTAAGCATGCACCTTTTCCTCGCTACATTTTTGTGATTTGAGGGATAGGCTTTGGTGCTAATAAGCATATGAAGATTTGGTGCTCATACCACATACATTTGGTGCTCATATCACACTATACAGAAGATGTACTGTAATTTTGGGACCGTTAGGCACACTTAAAATCCTTTAATTTTCTCAAAAATCAAAAGGACGCCTTATAATGCCGTGCGCCTAATGTGTGCATCTGATTGTGCTTGACCATCTAGAACCAATGTTGTGGTTAACGGTGCTATATATTTAATTGGTAGTTATGATTTTTTTGTAAACAGACCATCATGTTATGTAAACCAACAACTGTTGCAAGAGCAGTGTCCCAGAGTAGCTACCACATACCACAGATCCGTATTGTTCTGCATTGGCGCACCAAATCAAACATGGGTACAGCTTTTATTCTGTTCGTTGTCTAATGCAGGGGCCAGGAACCTATGGCTTGCGAGCCAGATGTGGCTCTTTTGATGACAGCATCTGGCTTGCTTGATATTTTCCTAGCACGATTGTTGCAAATAAAACTGTAATTTTTCATCTACCAGACTACAAAGCCATCAACACCATACGGCACCAGAAGTCGCATTAACAGTAAGAAGCATGTTATTAACATTTTGGCGTCCGGCCGCTTTTGGGAATTTTTGCAAAGAAAATATCAAAACGCATGTGGCTTTGCGCAGGAATTTCTCCAGTGCAGTAAGCGCTACCAACCTGGTCAAAAGCTCAGAAGACGTGGCAAGTCTTGTAGCTTGCACTAGAAAAAAAATTTTTGGTTAGGGGGTGCAGATTTTTTGTGAGTGATGTCAAGTGGAGGACTTTTAGGCCACCTTGGCCCATGGCTCATACCATTAGATGGTAGTATTTCACTGAAGTTTTTATTGGAAACTAGGCTACAATCTGAGTCTTTTGATACTTTGGATGACCTGCTGGGGTTTCAGGTTCAAAAGTTATGATCTGAAGTAATAAAAATATTTGACTGATTAGCTAATTGAATAATTAATTAATTTGTTTGTTTTAGATCATAACTTTTGAACCAGAAACGCTAGAAAGTCGATCAAAGGCTCAAAAGACTCAGACTCGAGCTTAGTTTCCAATAAAAACTTCAGCAAAATACTTTGGCCCAGCAGTTGGGCCCTAGGCCAGGTAACATAAGCCAAAATGGTCCCAAAACTACTTCACTTATGAAGTCACTCACAAAAAATCCACAACCCCAAACCAAAAAGTTTATTTGAGTGCAGACTGGCTGATCCGTTTGAGCCCTTGAACAGCTCTCTAGTGCAATTGGCAGAGGAGCTATGGCGTGGTAAAGCAACCGAAAACTGCTGGTTTTAGGCCAAAATCTAGGTACGAATATACCGTATGCCAGCTCTTACAGTGTTAAAGAGAAAATTCCGACATTTACCATTGTTCAGAATTGTCGATTTTGCTTAAAAATGCACATGTTAGTTAGTAAGTTAGTTGCATTAATTGTTGGAAAATATTATATGGCTCTCACGGAAACACAATTAAAAATATATAGGTTTCATGGTTCCCTTAGCCAAAAAGGTTCCCAACCACTGGTCTAGTGGATTAGGCATGTGTGACAGATTAAACTCCCCAGAATGTAGGGTGACAGATAAAACTTGGTCATATTTTATCTGTTCGATTTTCTCCCTCCTATGTTATCTGAGTTTTCCTTTATTCAAATGTGCCTTATGTATGTAAAACAGATAGCATTGAATTTTTGATACTGCACCTTACTATCCCAAAAATACTGTAAACATTTTCTGCGAAAATTAAGGCAGGTTGGAAGCACAATGCAAAGGAGAGCATAATATGCATTGGCTGATAATTCATGACTTGTTGCCATGTTTAATTACCAGTAATACCAATAATTTATTGAAAAAGTTGAATATGGATTTTGTGACAATTTTTTGTGAACTTAATTGGGCATTACTGTACCATGGATTTATATCTGCATCTTCTACATAGGTTTTAACATGTGATATAATACAGCATTAAATATAACACTGGAAACTGGATTGTCTTTGGTTGAAAATATGGACTAATGGATAGTGTTATGGCAAGTTTCAATACTACTAGTTGTAATGACCTAAATGTCACATAGAAAAAAAATGGGCTAGAAAACAATCAATTTGACATTTCACTCCTGTTATAACAAACATCAATTTACATAATTTATGCCATCTGCTTAATGAGGGAACAATCAATCTGAACAACAGGGGATGATTTTTGCTAAGTTTTGTTAGACTTACAAAATGTTAATTAACATAAGCATTGGCTACGGAACCACCTATGGATCTTTTAATTTCACAACTTATTTGACCACACTGCCTCGCATGTCGCGGTTCTAGTAGTGTTAGTTTGTCACTGTGTCCTGGTAGCGTAGCGGATGCGTTTCAGCTCAGGTCTGATGTGCCAATGGTTTTTGTTTCGCTTCTCACATTGTTGACTTACGTTTTAGTAGTAGTAACTCGACCAGTTTTTCTTTAGGAAGTGACTACAGAACCACCCACAGATCTTCTTTATTTCAAAAGTTATTCCACTGTACCGCCTCACATGACACGGTTCGAATAAAGCAGTCTGCTTGTCACTTTAACACTTTGAGACCCGGTGTACAATATATTCGTACTTCGATTTCGGCCTAATAAAAACAGCAGTTTTCGGTTGACTTACCAACGCTCTAGCTCCTCTGCCGATTGCACTAGAGAGCTGTTGATTGGCTCAAAAGAATCGGCCAGTCTAGTAGATTACACTTGAAAAAATTTTTTGGTTGGGGGGTGCAGATTTTTTGTGACTGACGTCATAAGTAAAGTAGTTTTCGGGTCATTTTGGCACATGTTGCCCGGCCTGGGGCCCAACTGCTAGGCCAAAGTGTTTTGCTGAAGTTTTCATTGGAATCTAGACTTGAGTCCGAGTCTTTTGAGCCTTTGATCGACTTTCTAGCATTTCTGGTTCAAAAGTTATGATCTAAAATAAACAAATTAATTAATTATCTAATTAGTCTAATATTTTTACTAACTAACAT
>Ga0210059_1001012_pt1 | contig 40612 bp, 28 predicted proteins | sample Ectturendosymbi2_FD_188042 | JGI IMG/M metagenome (GOLD analysis project Ga0210059, IMG submission 188042) | Ecteinascidia turbinata endosymbiont from Florida, USA - Sample 2 (SPAdes) (version 2) | ecosystem: Host-associated > Tunicates > Ascidians > Unclassified | place: Key West, Florida... | reverse complement strand
CATGTTTCATACTTTGTTGCAAACTTACGCCTTTATTAAAAATGACTTATTCTTGCTTATCTGAACAATAAAATAACCTGTAAAAAATAACAAACAAACTTTATGGTAGTATAATTCACTGTCGAAAATGTAAAGTTTCTACCTTATGTGGTTTTTGCGATATACAAATTTTTAATGTGTGCAGGACTTTATGGACACCCTGTATACTTTAACTGGTCTCCACAAAGGCAAAAAGTCTAATAAATGAATCAGTAATGTTTTTCACTAGAAAATCAGTTTCATGTAACACTATGCATCCTCAGCTGTGAAATCTGCAAGAAATTCCTACGGGTAAAAGTTGAAAGGCTAAAGTGAGAGCAGAGAAAGCAAGCAAATTCAAGAGTAAAATGAATAAATCACAACATGACTTTGCAGCAAGTAAAAAGTAGAAAATATGTCGTTCTGAAACATTTGCTTTCACTTAAACTAATCAACTATCTGACGCCAATTACTGAGCAACAATTCCACATTGATGGAATCATGCTGAGATGACACAAAACAGCGTTGGTAAGAATGCATATGTAGAACAGCATTCGTCAGGTTGACAGAGGTACTCTCAGGAGCGTCATTAAAATTAAATGCTAAACCTTGTGAAGGGATGTATTAACATGATAATTAACCCAACACGGGTGGTGAAACAGGTCAAACAAGCAGGCAAAGGTGAATGGTAATAAACCAATGAACAATGCAAAGCGGTTCAAGAATTATTTCACAGGAAGCAGAATCATAACTTGAATAAAAATTTTAGTGTTAAATTTGATAGCCATTTATCATCACTGGTATCCAAAGTGTTAAAACCGAATTGTTGTACAAAAGTAACAGTGTAAGCTTCATAGATTGGTGTTTTATTTATGATACCATAGAACATTAAATAGTGCTGCGAAAGGACCATTTGGTCACTGCCATGCTTATTATCTGGGTGGCTCCAAGTATCTCGGCGCACTGACCACCATTGGGAAATTTTGTGTATAACTATATGGCCAGAATACTGTTCATGGCCCATCACACAAGTCACCATTAAATACCATGGTTTGCCCATGTCAGGTTCATTTATATATAATGATACAAAAGAGCTTTTGATTTGTATGTAATGATATAGAATGTTTACCTTATATTGCACTTGGTGTTGCATGAAATGCAGTTCCTGTCAACATTCTTTTCTGCCAATCCTTGTTTTTAAAGCAGTAAAGCTTGCATGATTTCCTCACCCGAAATGACTGGCAGTTTCATATATCAGGTCATGGACTTGGAAGCTAAATTAAATGACCTGCAGAAGGAAACCAGGGATGGGGTAACACCATTCAGTAAAAAAGATCCTTCAGAATGGATACCTCGGCCTCCAGAAAGATGTTGCTTGAGTGGTCATCGAAGTCCTATAACTCGTGTCATTTTTCACCCGAAATATAGTATTGCCATTTCTGCTTCTGAAGATTCAACAATAAAGGTTGGAAGTTTGTAAAAATTGAGAGTATTTTATTTTCATTGGTATAGATTTTGTTTTCTTTCCTGTTGCTTTCTGTGGATGACCTATTGCTTCACAAACTTGTGCAAAACCTCTTAATTTTATGTTTTCCTGAGATTGTCAGCGTGTAAACATTTTCACTACTCAACTAGTACCTATTAGCAAAAGTGACATCAAATGTCGAAAACATGGACGTGAATCCATCTTGCTATGCTGTGCGGAAAATTGCATCGTCTATTTTCCACACTATCAGTGTTTAGTTTCTGCCAGTATTACCAAATACTGTACATCGCATTGTTATTCCTCCAGCTGTTGACAAAATGCATAAAATTTGTTATCCTGTAACATTTTTTGACAAAATTTCAATTATCTGTGCTTAAAAATTTTGAAGAATTAGTCAGTACACACCCCTGCCAGTCTAGTCGAATAGATCAATTGAAAAGAAAATCCGGCAGAACTGGAATGTGACATCCACTTCCACCTGTTGTTACTGAAACGGGTTAATCTTCTTCAGTAGGTGACGTTTTGCAAAAGTGAGCTCTAGACATTTTTTGTGAAATGTTACACTAGCTATTTTATCGATCCCTTTTTTCTTTAAACTTCACATTGTCAAGCTCTGATCCTAGCAATGCCTCAAGCAGTCGCTTCTCTTCCTCACATTTGTTGAAAAACATCAGATCGTTGCACTCGTCGCAAAGTTATATTTACATTGCAATGCGTTTCAGTGGCTAAATGAATACAGTGAACTGTGAAAAGAACGGTGTGATAAATTATGATCCTTGTTTCCAATATTTACTGTGCAAGCCGAAGTCTTCATGCATTAATGGCTAAGCATCCCCCATACAATCATATGTTTATCGAAAAACAGTTGAAAGTATGGAGATGTTTGGCTATGAGTGTGATGGAGATAAACATTTTATAGCGAAAGTTGTGCACCAAGAACATACATAATTTGTTTCACTTCAGCCCAATACTGATACTTCTCTGTTACTGTTAAACGTGACAGTAAGACGTATTGTGAGAATATAATACTTTCTGTGTAAATATTGGCAGTTTTTGAATATGACAGTACATAGCTGGGTTTGCTGCATCATGTAGGATGATATTGTGGTAACGTCTTGTAACACTTGTATACAACTGAAGTGAATTGTGTATGTTAGGGTGTTTTATGTTTGACGCGTATGATGCTTTGAGATTACTGTCACACTACTGTAGTGTGCTCGACATCGAGCTGCAGATTTCCTGGTACATTTTGCACATGATCTGCCATTTTTCTAAGCACAACTGTTGTGCACACAGACGGTGTGATTCGCGATCTTTCAGTTGGCAATAAAATATTCATGAGTGCGTTTAAACGTTGTATGGGCCCTGTATACTCGTCATTCATACCGCTTCTTTTTTTGATCATATGAACAGGCGAAGTGAGTTGCGAAGTGATTATTATGACACTATGTGGAAATTTTTAATAATATTCGTTTAAATCCTGTATGTACCGGATATTTGCAGTTACGCTGTTCACTTCGATTAAAAGTGCTTTCTCTTTTTTGTTAAACATTCTGATGTCATACATTCCCGTTTTTGGGGCTTGTAAAGTTTAAACAATCGATTTAAATGTTACGAAAACGGATTTTATTTCAACTGAATATTATTTTCCCCTTTTGGTGTGAAAGGGTGTGGTTTGTAGTTTTTAGCAACTGTAAGAGTCTCGGTACGGTTTCTTCAAGCCGCAGATTTTCCTGCTATACATGCGGTTTGTTTAGATGTATACATGTCTAGCAAATCTTTCTGTGGCTGTGATTCAGGTGTGGGATTACGAAACAGGGGATTTTGAAAGAACGCTCAAAGGCCACACGGACGCAGTGCAAGATATTTCTTTTGACGCCTCTGGAAAAGTTCTGGGTAGGATGACATTTTTTTTAAATTCCAAAGCCGTGTTTTTCAATCATATACAGATTCTGGCATGATTGTAAACTTAATCCGCCGAACGAACATCGTCGTTGTGTTATAATGGGTTGCTATAATGCAGGGGTCGGGAACCTTTTTGGCTGAGGGAACCATGAAACCTACATATATTTAATTGTATTTCCGTGAGAGCCATATAATCTTTTTCAACACTTAATGCAACTAACTTACCAACGTGTGTATTTTTAAGCAAAATCAACAATTTCAAACAATGGTAAATGTCTGCTGTTCTCTTTAATAACATGCTTCTTACTGTTAATGTGACTTCTGGTGCTGCATGGTGTTGCTGATGGCTTTGTAGTCTGGTAGATTGAAAATTACAGAAAGTTTTATTCGTAACACTGGTATTAAGAAAGTATCAAGCGAGCCAGATGCCGTCATCAAAAGAGCCACATTTGGCTCGCGAGCCATAGGTTCCCGACCCCTGCTGTAATGGGTCGTGATAGAAAAAAGGTTGAAAACCAGTGAATATTGGAAAGATAGTTTATGCGCCGTTGTTCACCTTGTCATTCATAATACTGAGATGAGTTGTGTAAAACCTTTTCTCTATATTTCTCGATGACTGTTCGAACCGGGCTAAGACTGATACACCAGCCAGCGAAACACCTAAACATGTCGTCTGTTTCTATTGTAACAGTCGTTGTTTGTTAATGAACTGGCCTACGAGACATACTTGGGGGCTTTCGTACCATGACGACGTCAGATTAAAAGACGTCAATCAATGCTCTGTTGAGCGCTGACTGGAAAGTTTTGAAATTTGCAGCAGAAAAACACGGGCACCGCTGGTGCTTTGTTTCGCTTTGGCTGCGAAAAAATATGATATAAGTGACGCACACAATGTTCATCTCATCTTGTAGTTACATACTTACGTGTTTATAATGTGGTATTTTTTCCGTCTGGTTTCGGGTAGCACGTAAAAATCTAGAATTTTTTGGCTTGAAGTACTGACTTCACTTCGTCTGTCTTATGTTTAAACTTAACATCGAAAAGCTGTATCGTAATCGCGAAATTGTATGTAATTGTGCAAAATCTTTTGTATATTGAGTTGTTGTTTCCGGCTACCGTAAGGAAGGTACGCTCGTCTTTGCCAGGTGAGTTACTTAGCAAAGTGGGCGTTTCTACCACGCCCCTTGTCTATCGCCTCAGGAACTCCGCTCGTCTTACATTTGGTGTTTGAAATCTTATTGATTCTTTAAGCGTCCTGCTCCGCGGATCTGAGCATTAAGATTTGGGACTTTCAAGAGTTCGAGTGCGTCAAGACCCTCACAGGTACTTCTTGTATTATCGCTTGTGACCAGGTGGTTTGTTTTTCAGTAGTCCCATTGTGTAAGTTCCCACTAGCTGTGCACGATCATTTACTTCCGTAATCTGGGCATAACCGTTAAGCTTTCTTCGGTTTTGCGAAACTTGGGACGTTCGTTTGTTTGTGGGGACGGATTTTTATGTATTTCACGGTGACTCTACGTGCAGCTCAATTATAATTGAGACGATCGATTACTTATGCGCTCGAAGATCAACTTTACAGAGATCGGAAATATCACGTTGCTGGGTTTTCAGCAAATGTGCGGTTGTTATGAGAGGCTGTGACGAAATCCATGCTGCGTTCGCTGAATGGTACGGTTCGGTGCATAAGTTGCATTTTTTCACTGCAACGTTTGCATCGCTTCATTTTAGTTGTAAACGACGCCTTAAAATGAAGAACGAATAATTATGGAGCGTTTGCTCAGAATGGATGTGGCTGATTTATTGCACGAAGTGCGGGGACATGCTTGCAGCCAAGTCGTATCGTATGTGTTAGATGAAATAAAAACTCAGTAAAGCGTGTTTTCCGTATACAAAAACCCACAAACTGGGTTTGCATGGTTTGTTCATGTCAGGCTCCCAAAGCCATTAGTTATTGATTTCTCGTCAACCCCAAGACAAATATAAGCCGTCAAAAACTTTTCCTGCGGTGCGGCTAGAGATAAAATCATTTTTAAAAGTATGTGCGCAACTGGATTTATTTTTTCGCTGATGTATTTCGGTCATTTGTCCCATATTAGTATCAAAACTCGCCGTAACAGTATTCACTAGCTTACTTTTCCAGACATTATGACCTAATGGTATTAATTTTATTTGGTCATTTGAAAAAAAATCGTCTATGACCAAAAAAATAAACCCCGGTGCGCAATCAAAACGTCAAAGAAAGTACATTGAGTACACGCTGCATCTGTTTGTGACCTTTTATTACATCAATCCATTTTACAACTCAATGCCCCGTCTAATATGGGCGTGGTCGAAATTTCGCATCTTATTAGAAACAGTTCTATTCGGTTTCACCTCTGCTGCTCGTAAGGACAAATTTATTGTGTCAGCCAGTCACAGCACAAATTTGACCGCTATTTTGCAATCGTAGTGTCAGCAGGAGATCTTGGTGCCGTTTCAATGTGTGACAGAAAAAGTTTCTACATCTTCAGTACTTCCATTCTGTGCTCTGGAGGATAATGCATCACCGAGTAATAATAAATTGTTGCTGGGTAAAATCAATGCCATCAATAATTTTCACTACACAGAACATAAAAAATTAGACATCGACTGATATGGCTTTTTTGGGGCCGATACCGATATATCGGCCATTCATGGACCGATAACCGATATGTCCAAAATTTTAAATCTTGTTTTCTGCTTCATTATCAAAAATATAATGTATTCTATGCCTTACCTTTTTTCAAAAACTTCAAAAATCAGGATTTATGAGCTACAATCTTCAATTTAACAACAATTTCAATATTGTGCTATGATTTTTAATTAATCTCATCAATCATGATGCTTTGTTTCGCCTGCGATGGCCGTCGCGTGCTTCGTGGTTCATCTTGTCTGCTTGTTTATGAAAACGCACTTGCTAGCGTTGCTGCTAGATAGCCTTGACTTGGTTCGTGTGCTTTCTTGTGCAAGTTGTCTGGATGTGTGAGGAATATAACAGCGTTTTGTCAACACCTACTGAGGCCGATAAAATCGGCCGTTTTGGCCGATACCGATATATCGGTGAAACCCAAATATCGACCCGATATATCGGCTTTTCACTATAAAAAATAATAATAAAATAATAGACATATGTACCAAGTTTTGCATTTGTTTCGCATTTATATGCCAGCGTTCGTATGCAAACTATCCTGGCGTTGGTTGCTGTTTTCATCGTCCTTAATCCTAAGATTTGATTGACCAGTTTCAACTCCACGTCTTTTCCGACCCCTGCGAGTTCCATTAAATCACGGACGTCGTACGGACCACGTCGACATGCGACGCCTTGTTTATGCAGTAGAATCAAAAGCGGCACATTTGAGTTCTAACGTCTTTCCCACCCTCCTGATTAGCAGTAGTAGTCCAGTTTTAATCCAGTTCTGTCCCCGTTAAATGGGGGTGGCCGGATTTACCCAATCCCTCTAATCTCCTCTTCTACTTGCCTCCTCCATGTCTTCCGTGGTCGTTCCCGTTTTCTCAGACCCTTCACCTTGAAACTCAGCGCCTTTCTTAAAGGCATCTGGTTGCAATGTGGATTTCTGTGCCGGTAGCATCGATTTCTAACTTCTATTTGCCAACCTTCACCATTCAAAGCGCACCCGCCACGCGGCCGATACAGCGAAAAGTTTTCTGCAGCGAGGCGCGATGAGTCGTTTCAAAGATCAACTGCAAGTTTACCGGCGTTTGGTGAGCGGTGTAGCTGATCAAAGCTAACAAACTTTGCTTTGCAGGTCACGACCACAACGTTTCTTCTGTGTACTTCATGCCGGATGGCGACCACATCGTCTCGGCCAGCAGAGACAAAAGCATCAAACTGTGGGAGCTTGCCACTGGGTAAACCGCCGTAATTTCCGCGTCCTTGCAACATTTCATTTTCGTTTCTGGATGCAGTAGGATTTTCCATTTTTTGTGAGCAAAGATGCTTTAAGTCACCCCGACTGCCGGTGAGACTTGCTGGGGAGATCACACAGCGTATCAACCATCTTTTTTGTGCATTTTGTCATCGAAAAGCCTGTGCAAACCAGGGATCTTCACTCTGTCTCCCACGGTTTCTACATTTTCATCGAGCCAGGCAGTGAACTTCGCTTACGGGTGACGTGTGGAGCAGACCGCAGTGATTCGCAGTTGGTGAATCTCGCAGTTGCGGTGCACAGCGGGCAAGTTGGAAAAAATCGATGTTTCGCAAACACGCGCCTGTAGAAACTTGCACACAAGAAAGTGTGGCTGTGCGCCAATAAAAAGACATCTATACAGCTCATTATCTGGCGACAACCCGAGGCAGTCGATGTTTTTTTGACAACCGCAGATTTCATGTTGGCATGTACTTGGCATGTTAAGACTTCTCGAAGACACTTCCACCTACATGCGCGGTTTATGAATCGTATGTAACTTGAAATACTGTGCTCCAGCGTTAAAGAATAACTCAGTCTGTACGTGACAGTTGTGCTACAATTATTTTCACATTGTGACGTTTTTATGATGTACTGTAATTTGATCGATTGTCGCAGTAATTGGAAGATTTTGAAAAATACCGCAAAACAGTCTTTCGAAATAACTTGTTTCAAGATTTAAAAATAGCTTCAATGTAAGCCAAGAGAGACACAGCATGAAGATCTCTGGTCATGCGTTCTTAAATAGATAAATCTTTGCTGATTAAAACTTCACTTTTACTGGATTTTATTCAGTTTTATAGTTTCATGTACTTCACAGGCTTATTATCTGTGTTAGTACCAAGTACATAAAAATGAAACCACTGCAAATTTCGGAGTCGTATGGAATGCACGCGTGATGTATTGCTATCGTTTGCGCTGAAATTTAGTATCATCAACCGTTCTGTTTTATTCTGACTACTCCCAACACATGTGTATTACGATCATTCACACATGTGATTACATCGTAACAGCAGCCTAAACCGCTAAGCTTGCTTGAGATTTGTACAAAATATGTATCCCTATTTCATGTTGAATTTTATTTTTTCCCAACTGGTCTTAGCAGTGATGAATGCTGTGCATATTATGTTCAAATATTTGCATTTTATCAAAATATGCCGATTCCTATTAAATTGAAACCACCAGGTAATAACATTTATTTATCTTCGTAGTTTTAGATAAGGTCATACACGATCTTCTGTAGACGAAGCTGCAGTGGTGGGCCTTTAATGGTTACTATGGTAACAAACCGTGCTCATCACCTTTGGTGTGGCAGCTTTTTTTAACAGAGCATAAACTGAGTTACTTTTTTTTCGTTCGAGTGTGTCTCGGGCTACCTTAGTTTTTTTCAGCCGAGTATCGCCTGAGTTACCCCATGTCCAGCAGTTTGCTTGAGAAATCCATTTTCAAAAATAAGATGATAAAGGCGAAGTTGCTGAAACCAATGTAACCTGAAACGTGCTTTTTTAACAGTGTATATAACAGGTGATTGAGATGACACCGTTAAAAGATAGTAATTTAGTGCACTTGATGCTTACACAGCTACTGCATCAAAACTTACACTGGGCACAAGGAGTGGGTTCGAATGGTGCGACCAAGTCCCGACGGAACGTTGCTCGCCAGTTGTTCGAATGACCAGACAGTACGTAAACAATCTGAAAGCGTTCGCTTTTTGTTCTGTGCATTTCTTAAATATTATTCGTGTCAGCGGATCGCCCGGCTTTTACCCACATGCTACTGGAACAGTCATTAGCTCAGTATTTCGCTTTGCGACATTTTAAGACTTGAGATCTGTTTTGTGGTGCGCTTAATCTTCCTGTGGCGTATTTTTACAGACGAAAAATGCGTTGCAAGACTTCGACAGGGCTCATTCCCAGGCCCGTAACCAGGGGTCTGGAAAAATGTGTTGGGCATAGTTGAAAATTATTGGACATAGTTTAAAAAAACTGGGTCCCTCTCAGAAAACTCTTCGCCACCCCTCGTGTCCCAAGCTGGTTACGGGCCTGCTCATTCCTCGACAAAGCGTGAAAGTCAACAGGGTCCTATAACACAGAGTTAACGCAAGCGTTAACGGAGTTCCAGTAGCGAACGTTTTGAACCACTATTGTTTACATAGCGCTTTGCTCAGCTGCGACACTCGAGTTTGGTGTTTAGCGACCTGTCAGGAATTTCAAAACTGTCCGGTCACTTGCGCATAGGACTTCAGACAAACAGAATTACTCCTCTTATTTAAAAAAATGTTACTGCTTCTTTTCAGGTGCGTGTTTGGGTCACAGCGACCACCGAGTGCAAGGCTGAGTTGAGAGAGCATGAGCACGTGATCGAATGCTTGTCGTGGGCCCCTGACTCGGCCTACCCCAACATATGTGCTGCTGCTGGGATTGAGGTACGGTCGGATGCTGGCCTTCGGCTGAGTTTTATTATACGAGTTTAGAAAGTTAAATGTTTTATTCCTAAAGAGATGAAATTTAACTATCACGAGGATAAACAACAGGATTAAATGGATGTGCAGTATGAGAAGTAGGATACATTGTATTAAGCGAAATCTGTTTTGACGGTCGGTTGTTTACTGAGCAGCTATCCAGTATATTTGCAAGCTCAGGGCTCTGTACAATGGCGCTGGTACTGGTGTACGGGGTCTTTGATTCATCTGCAAATGAGTCAGTTTTCGCAGTAACAAGAAATCGCATGCAGTATTTTCGTCTTGGTCAAATATACTCTGGCCTCCGTTGCGAACACTTCATTTAGTAACAAACGAACACCGGCTGGCTGCGTTTTCTTGCAGTACAAGAAAGGAGAAAGTCTCGGGCCCTTCCTCGTGTCCGGCTCGCGCGACAAAACCTTGAAAATCTGGGACGTGTCCACCGCCCAGTGCCTCTTCACGCTGATAGGACACGACAACTGGGTCCGGGCGGCCCTTTTCCATCCGCGCGGCAAGTTCCTGCTGACCACGTCCGACGACAAGACCCTGCGCGTCTGGGATATTAAAAACCATCGCTGCCACAAAACGATCGCGGCGCACGAGCACTTCGTCACCACCTTGGGTGAGCGGTTGCTTGGCAACAGTGATGATGCTTGACCGAAATGCGCTAGGCCTAAGTTTGTTGTAGAAACATACTCGTGAGTTAGCGAGGAGGTGCTTTAAGGTTTGTTTCCAGAAATTTGGAATAGAGCTAATTTTGAAGCTTGTTCGGCGGCCTAACATGATGCCATCATTATCTATTTTAAGCGATGTGTTTGGCTTCTATGAACCGGTGAAAACGTCCGCGGTGTCGGAACAGACTTAGAACACACCTCTGTAGGAACGAAATTTGTTTCCTAGCTTTGGGTGGATCGAGCTTAACAATAGATTCCTTCAATTCGGTTTTCAATGTCGTGTGTCAGCCTATCCTCGCAGCTGTTCCCGGTTGAACGAAACTTACAAATTGGGTTTGTTAGACGCAAAATTTTTTGTTTAAATATTAGTTAGAACCGCGTGAAACAATTTCCAGTATATACCAGCCATGTTTTCGTGCAATCTGGCGTTTGACACTCGCAAAACGCGGAACTGATCGTGATCTCGACGCAAACACAAGATCAAACTACTCCATTACGCGGCAAGAGACGACGTGCTGCAATGCTGTGCATACCTTTGCTTTTTATTAATTTGCATTCCCTGACGAACGCGAGGTAATAACAAAACCCAAAAATTGTGACATGGTTGGATTTAAAGTGCTTCGCATTCGCTAATAATAATGTGCGTGCGGCTCGTTCCGGTCTACGTGGAGATCTCTCGAACTAGTTATTTTATTCCGAGCGATTTGTCGACGACTCTCGGAGCGAACCCTGAAGTTGCTGTAAATTAAGTCGATTGCGTATTTGGCGTCGAGGACGAGGCTTTCCATGTCCGTTGCAACTGTAATTTGTGAGACCGGAGCCCAAATTATCGTCGTTTGTGGAGAACAAAGGATGTGGGGATCCAGCCCCGTGGCCAGGCTTTAAGGTTTGGGAGAGCAAAATAACATTTTAGGGGGGCAGCATTTTGTATTTATTATGTTTCAATTTTTTTTCTGTGACACAACACAATTTAAAGGCACAAAAAACTCGATGGGGGGTCTCCCTCGAATGCCCCACCCCCGTGACTACGGGCCTGCGGGGACCACCGCGAGGACCAATCCGATATAATACGCCGCTCGCTGTTCGTTTCGCAGACGTTCACAAAAGCGCGCCGTACATCATCACCGGGAGCGTCGACCTCCTCGTCAAAGTCTGGGAATGTCGCTGACGCGCGCGACGCAAGAACATCGCGACTTCTCCGTGCAACAACGCACTGTATTAAAATCGTTGCTTTTAACCGGTCGGCTGGCGGCCGCCAATGTCATTTGCGACATGCCGACGCATTCGGGCATCGAAAGAAGCTTGCGTGTCCAGAGCACAGTCGTTTGGAGAATGTATGCGGCATGTCGTCATCGTTGTTGTTGTTGTGGTTGGTCAGGGATTTGCACTAACCACGCGCATATCACCCAGTGTTGCCTGTCTACGATTGCGCCGTTTTTTTACGAAACGGTGTCTCGTCCGTTTTCGAAATATATTTGGCATTGAACCCACGCAGTGAGCGTCAATTTTGCGATTTGACAATATTGTGTTTGTGCATCAGAATTCTTTATAACCGAAAGTTTCTTGTTTGCATGCTAAGCAATTATAGATATAGTCTTTATCCCATTTCAAAACTTTCACTCGGCTGCTGACTGGCGTCGTTCGAGCTGAAACAAACTCTGTCGAAATACCCCCGGTTTAAGTGGAATAACCTTACTGCTGCTTTTTTCGGACCCAGCTTTGAAATTGTCCGCTGCTTTCGACCGAAAACGCTTCTAACTGAGCGAAAATCGCGTCGTCGTTCACCTCGGTCGTTTTTTTGCGCGCTGGACCACTGCAATAAAATGCTTCTCGTGGAAGAAGCTCTGTCGCGACGCTGCCCACCACACTGCTGCGAGTCGCATCTTTGCGCTATAGGCAATTGTTACTGTTTTGTTTTCGCGTGGAGGTACTTGTGCGTGCGGTGTGTGATGACAGGCGTGCTGCATGGATGTGAAGTTAACACTCAATGTGCTTCGGGCGTCGTTTTGCATGCAGCGCACTGGCGAATGTGAACAAAAAGCAGCAAGTCCCGAAAATAGTAATCTTACAGGCCTCTGCGTTACGTTGCAAGAGCGATTTTAACGAGCCTGCCTTAACACGATTTTTCACACTGCAATAACAGTACGGTTGGCACAGTTTTAGCGTCACAGCGCCTTGTATCAAGCTTCAATCAAGGCGGTTGTTGCTGGGGGGGAGAGGGATACGTAGCATCTCCACGGCGCGCACCCTGCGACGCAACACTTTTACGTAGACGCTTTGTGATTTGGTAAAATTACGTGTTGCATGAACTTCTTTTTGCGCCACTACTCGATCTTATGTATATAGTTGCCTAACATGTGTTGTTGGTCTATCGCCAGTGAAGTCGCTTGTCAGTCACCGTTTCTTGTTCGGACAGACACCCGAACGGGCGCAAGCCTTTAAAATAAACCGCGTTCTGAGAGGAACGCGGTGCATTTTAGGGCTCGACCTCACACCACCTGTGATGTTTCGCCCGGTTTGCGATATTGAAATCAATGCCGAATTCGTGTGAGGTAGTTACTGCAGTGCGTCAGTTTGAGACTTACGCTTGTCAGTCTCGACGTAAATGCCAGTTCGCATTTTTCCTTCAACTCATTAAAGCGGAAGTTTTTTGCTTTGCTATCTTATCGCTTAAGTCTTAGTGCTGATTTGTTAACGATGTTTTGCCCGAATGCGTAGTGACTGTGGTACCCAAATAATTGCCGTTAAAACTCTAAAAATACCGTCGAACTCACCAGTAGTGTTCAATGTACCGGCAACTCCGCAGTCAGTCACTTTTCGGAGCGTATCCTCCGACGAGAAAAGGTGAGTGTTTATCGCGCATGCCGGAACTGCTATGTCAGCCGTAACTCGAAAGTTGGTGATTGCTATTATTTAAAATACATGTTGTCTAGCACACTGGCTTCGTTTGATGTTGTTTTCCGATGGGTGCGTCATCATAGCTTCGAGGAAACTATGCAGGCGCTGCTTTATTTTTGCTCAAAACGAACGAACGCATAATCACAAAAAATGGTTTAAACGGAAGTGACGACCTCGAATGTCCAGGAAGTTACATCGTGTGCTTCACCACGTGAGCTGCTTCCACAACCGTTCGAACGGGTCTCCTTACCCGTGGATCCAGTACTGGGACCGTGAGGCTGAAATAAAAGAAGTTGCGCTAATGTCGCGAAACTTGCAATTTTGAAACAGCCGCCTATAAATACGACGGTTGCGAAAAGAGTCGCGCACTACTTAAACGACATGCGATATTTCATCCGTTATATAATCGCAGCTAGGCAATACATTTGAATGCAAGATTTCCCCATCTATCGAAATTATGCGCATTTACCTTTCGGACTTCTGGAATCAGCAGCATTTAGCTGACAAAATTCGTTTCTGTCAATGCTTCTATTAAACGTGTAAAAAGTTTTATTATGGGGGACGAGGGACCGCAATGTCATGGAATGAATCCCCTTCCAATCTAACATCCAAAGGGCTGGAACTGACGTTCTGCAGATTTTGTCGAGCTCCTCAGACTGACGTTTGAGCTGGATAATTACGAGTTTATCCATTTTAAAGTAAAAAAGGATGCATCTGACAGGTCCCGGAACGCCTTCAATCGTTCACGATGCCGTACTAGTCCACTGCTTATTCGAAACGCTACAATCGATGTTAATCAATACAGTTTCAAGCAAGGGATTTCAAATTGGTTAAAAACACGGCAAAACCTACCTTTTGAAAAATTTCACATTAAAAAAAACAGTTGACTGAAAGGAAAGCTGCCAACGAATGATTTGTCAAGCGTGTTTCAGTTGATTCCATTATCAATCCGCCACCTGAACTTTGGCTTTGATACACGGATAAAAGATTACCGATTGCTTTCATCTGAACGTATTCGCCCCCAAATACCATCGCAACGGCAATAGGACTGCATGTATCGCTTCCATATAGTTCCTATGGAACGCACATCAGGACATCTTGGCACAGGCCACTTGTCACTGAAAACCTTCCTATCCTTTTTGATCAAAACAGCTTATGCTGCGCACTCAAATTCTACATTTTACATAATTACTGACAAAAAATCTTGCTTGGCTTACTAAAAACTACGTAATGCTCATGTGCAGGAGCGGCAGACGCTTGAAACTTGCACGTGTGATAACAACGCTTTCTGAAGTCAGGACGTGCATTAGCAAAATTCTTGGAGGAATAAGTATTATCAAACTGTTTGTTTGTTAATATTATTCAGCTTCCAGTATTTGCAGCGAAACCTTTTGATCGAGTGAATAAAAAATGGTTATTCTTGAATTATATCCGTATTCCGGAAGTTACAGTTTTTTGAACACGTTACAAAGGTTAAAAAATAGTTAGGTACCAACTGCATGAGGACAGTTACCTTTCTCTGCGCCTCGCACGGTTATGCGTTCTGACTTTATACACGCAACAAAAAAAACACTCCTGCAGAAAGTGCCTTTAACGGGCAATGAGCCTAACATTCAGATCCACACACACACTCTTCCATTCGGCGTCATAAGCACTCAGCTGTCAAGAACCACGGCAGAGCATCGCAAAAATGCGCAGCACGCCATACACACAACAACTGCACGTTCGACTTATCTACCGTCGCCCGGTGCCGCACCCTCTTGCAGCACGTGTAGTTTTGTTTTTTGCTGCACTCGGGGGTCCATCAGTGGGATGGCAAACCCGGTCAGATCGGCGACTTAAGAGAGGCGAGCTCAAATAGGAAACGCAAGAGAGAAACAACGCGCTAAAAATGCATAGATCCTGCAGATCATTATGTAATTTGACGTAATCTGAAGCAACTAAGTAAGAGTTGTTGGGACTCCGGAATATTCTGAACGCTTTGTTGGCAATTTCAATTTGGACGCTTAGTTAAGTTTGGCAGACGATAAAAACAGTTGTTTGGAAAACGTCCAGCGTGATTTCATTTAAACCTGTGGTTGTTGCGTTGTTTCTAATTTCAAGTCAGGCCATAGAACGTACGCAGTAAAGCGGCTTGATTCAAGCTTGAAGAGCGGACCGATTCAAATCAGCAAAACTAACACGCCGAGCAAGAAAAAAGATGCAGAAATTAGAGAGCTTATTACGCACTTGACGTTGGTTTTGTGATTGACCACGAAAAGTGGATTGTGCTGGCTCAGGATTTCATCGTTGACTGATATGCCGTCGAGGTACTGCTTCAACACGTTGCGCAACTGCTGATTTTCCTGGGCGACACAAAAAGATCCGCGCTAGCCAGCGCACGATGGTTGATTTCGCGCTAACCACCGCCCCCACAGGACCAGAGCGGCAGGCTCCTCACAGCTGTTTACTTTTGCACGAAAGATAGGCGCGATGTAAAATATGTTTACTCTTCCTTTCTGCAATAAGACCTTTGCCTGCGTTCGTGCTGTGAAGCTTTTACTGTACATCCCTGGACAGTTTGAGATGATGGGGTGAATTTAACTATCTACCTACAGCACTGGAATATCATCGCACAGCATCGAATAAATTAGCCCAACAGCCGTTTCATTTTCTAAGCTACCGCAAAAATGTAGTGGCCAGATAAGCATTGTATCTTGTTTAGAAAAGCGACTGTGGAAATCAAACAGGAGAACATTTTACAGCACACAAAAGTATGATACATAAGTACGGTACAGGAAAACCAAGAAAACCGTAAATTATTTTTTAACTTATATACTCCTTGCGAGCTGATATTTTCTAAAAAAGAACAACGGGAATTTGGTTGCACTCTCACAGCGCGTTTCAATAAAAGACTACGAACAAACGTACTTCCCGAAAAATATCAAAAAACGTTTTCGAAAAATTTAGTGAAGTTTGAACTGGTAAACTCCTGCTAATTTTTCTTGGTTGACGCTACTAATTTGTTTCATATTTTAATTAACACGCATGCAAACACGTGCTGCTTCACAAAATCGTTCAGCTGAACCACTGTCTAATGCGATTTTCTCGGTGTCTGGCTGCAAGTGTCGAAAGTAGCAGGCTACGCACAAACCTGGTCTAGAATCTGCTTCTCTTTGTCCAGGGCAAGTTTATCGAGCAAGACTTTATTGTATCGTTTCCAGAAGTTCTGCAGGCTTGAATATTCGTGCATGATGCCAGCCAGTGGCTCGTTCGGAGTTTCCAATACAGCCGCCTGAAATCGTTATCCAAATTAACGAACACAAGCTTGAGTGTGGTTATGAACAACAATTTTCAAGCTAGTTATAAAAAAAGAGACATAAACATGGAAAAAAGAAAAAGCAAGTGTTTTGTCATACTTGCTTTGTACTCCCATCGGAGGGTCAAGAGTGATCTGTGGTACACCTCCGCTTTCTCTGGGTAAGGGTCCACGAGGCTTCGCTCGTATTTGATACAGGACTGGTGGCAAGTCACTGGGAGCGCTGTGAATGCTTTTCCTTGCACCCTTTCACACACGACACAGGCCGCATATAGTGTTTTTGCAAATCTTCGGTATGACCCGACCGGGAATCGAACCCAGCCTACATGTCTCAGAGGCGCGTGCTCAACACGCTGTAGCACTTGGCCGGTTTGAAAAAATGAACCGTAATTTTTATAATCATTCATCACGCAAACGTCACGACCCACCTCGACATCTTCTTGTTCTTCTTGTGACAAGGAGGACGCGTAGAAAGGAAGCACTTTCTCCTCCTCCGTTTCCAGCTTCCGACCCATCTCAGAGAGCCTTAACACCAGCTCACCTCTGCCCTCAACTCTGATGAAAACAAAGTACGTGGGTTTTGCAAAACGGAAGTGCAGTCGACTAACTGTGTCGAACGCCATAACACTGAGTAGGCTTGCTGGAAAGTGTGATGTGCAATCTGGCTTATCCACAGTTGAACAGAGCAAACTTGCTAATGGAATCTAACGTGGAACTTGTACAGAAACAAGCGAAATTCAACCAAGAAAAGTCCATTTCGTTTTGTGAAAGTAAAAATCCAGCATCATCTGAATTTTTTTTCGGAGCCGCAGGAACACAGCTATAAACTCCGTAATTTCAGCATGACATCGCCAGCAAAAAGCTTGCATGCATTTGATCTCATGCGTTTTACATATTCACGAGTTTGGGTTGAAGTCACAGCTTAGGAAAAAGGTGAAGGAGTCAGCCTAACAAGAGAGAAATTAATGTGCATCACAAGATGTTTTTGATAATAATTTGCATAAGGTTTGTCGATTGCTGGCCGGTGTTTGCAATTATGCGCTGTAGTCAGAAGGACTGAGGCCACGAACTAATAACCTACAAACAAGTGGTACGCTCTTAAACTTTTGTCACCTCTGTCACCAATTCTTTGGCAAGACGTCATCAAACTTTGTCAAAAAACGTTGCTTACAGGAAATTTTTTCAATTCTCTGTTGAAGCTTAAGGTCAGTCATTGGGTTTCACCGTGCTTACATAACGTTCCGTGCAAAGCGGAAAACGACTGAAAATCAGGCCAAGCTGGGCTTCGAAGTGAACACAAGCGGCTTGTTAACGATTGGCGGCAAAAAAAAACAAAAAACGCAAAAAAAACGGGTTTACCGTTTTCGTAAAACTCGTGCTACGAGCTACAACTGCAAAACGCTCACTGCTTGAGCTTTTTAATGGCGTCGTTGCTTTGCAAGGTGAGAGTGGTTAGCCGCGCCCTTTCCTGTTCACGCGCGGCGTTCATATCGTTCTTGAGGAGCTGGAAGTGTTTCTGGACGCGTTCCCTTTCCTCGCGCAACTGCCTGTTCCTCTCCTCGCATTCCCGCGAGTTCTGTTGCATCTTAGCACGCAGGCTTGCTATCGTGTCCTGCGGATGAATATGCGACGGCTTGAGTTGTTGCTTGCTACAGCCGCCCATCGAACACGGTTTCGTTGCTTAAGCAGTGACGCAACCGACAACTGTAAATCGATTTCACGTCAAACAGATATACGAGCCTTACCAAATTTTGGGCATTCCATGTCCAGTCAATGGCAGTTCAGTGCAACATAATAGAGAATAGTGACAATCGTGACATGGCTTCCAGGCTAGAATGTTTCGTGAAACAATATTGCGCTACATGAAACGTCATAAAGGAAGAGCTTGATCGTATATTCCAGATGAAAAAATCAGAGGTTGTTAATTTAGACAGAAATTATGAAAAAAGCACCTGGATTTTCTGGAGCTTTCTCATTTGAGTTTCGATTTCTTTGGCGCTCTTTTCGTCTTTGGCTTTCAGGTTTTCGAAGGCTATCTTTCGTTCCTCCGTCGTTTCATTGTAGTTCTTGAGGGCTGACTGGAACTGCTTCCACAGCGATTCGACGGTTCCTTCTAGTTGTATTCTCAGCGCGTGTTTCTCCTCGAGATTCTGCAATGGCACGTCTCATTCAAGACACAGAAACGCATGCAGTTCTTTAGCGATTTTTTAATTCGAAACCAACCGCACGAGTCTCATACGACACAAAAACACTAAAAATGAGATTTTATGCGCAAATCGCAATGGAACACTAATTGAGAACGCCAGTCATAGCAGAAAAAATCCTTTGTGTCAACCTTGTTTTTGATCTCATCTCTCATGCTCTGAAATTCGCCTCTGGCATCGGCTTCTTTTTCCTGATGGTTTTGTTCCATCGCGAACATGATGTCCTGCAGATGCTGCAACTCGGACTGGTGGCATTCGTTGATCAACTGTCGCTCATCTTCAAACTCCGTTTTGATAATTCGCAGTTCTTCTTCGTATTCGGATCTAATGGCGTCCAAGCGACGGCGGTGGTGATCTAAAAATGTCACAAGTGTGTGCGTTCTTCCGCGAAATGTGCGATCCTTTGAATAAATTTTGAATCTATCCAAACTGCTTGACAGATCACGAACAATTAAATGATGCGGTTTGCGCAGGAATTTAATTCTAGCAGGATGTGTTAATGCCGCAGAAATTAATTAAATACCTAACACACCAACCAGACCTCGCAAAATAAAAAAAAATGCGAACCATCAAGCGCGAATTACAAAATGCACCAGTAGCTCGAACAATTACCGTTGCCTCTAACAAATTTCGTTTCATTTTATGCTGAGTAGAAAACGAATGGCAAGATGTTGAAAAGGGGAAGAGCAAAAAGTATTTTCCCGGATAAAGTTTCAAGCTTTCTCATTTCACTTATGGTTTAAGCCGTAGTTGGCTTTAATTTCCCTTGACTTGGGTACGATAACAGTTGGTTCAATTTTCTCTCTGGTTTAGTCAACGATGTCAACGCGTAGTCAACGATGAACGATCGCAATTAGATTTACGCTGAATCATTTCGACTTGGGTACACCAGTTGGTTAATTAGTCGTAATTTCATCTAACTTTAGTGGCTAACCAGGTTAGATTATGTGGGAATCGTTTTCTCTACACGTAAACCACCAATCACGATGCGTACTGCGATTCTGAGGGCCGGTCGCCCGCAGACCAAGTCTCATAAATAATAATTGTGTTTTAATAGTAGTTGTGTTTAAGCATTGCAGAAACGAAATCACTTCCGATTGATTTAGAACACTGTTCTGTCGTTTAAATACAACAGTTTGTGTTCATAACAAAAGTAATGCCTTCAATTAAAAAAAATATAGATATATATATATACATATATTTAAACAGAACACTGATCAGAATTGCATCTAACCTATCAAGTCATCCACATTAGAAAGGTGGCTTCGTAATGCCATGTTATATTGTTCTTCCGCTTCTTCAGTGTCTTTGGCAAGCGCTTTAATAACGCTATCTTTCCTGTCCACAACACGTTCAAAAGTTTGACTTAGCACTTCAATGTCCTGCAACCATCAAATACACAATTGTTATGTTGGTTCACAACAAATTGTATTGATTTGTATGGCCAGATTTCATTGCAGAACTACAGCAGTGCTTTTTCATTTTTTAAAGGCCACCCGCCTGTAACGAAGCGCAACTTACTTTGGGACCTTTCACTGCAAATGTTAAACAACGTGCTATTTGTCAATCAACGCACTGTTGTTGTCCTGAGCTTACTCGTACCGATCGGCTGGCCTAGTATTGCGTCCGAGGGGTTTAGCTTTATTCAACATTCTTTGATTAACAACGAAACAGTGCTGTTCCCTTACAGTGGTTATTTTATGTTTCTTTCAGATGCCCCAAGTCAGAGTTTCTCAACCGGGGCCCTCGGCACCCCTTGGGGGCCACGAGCAGAGGCTTTCACTAAATAGCTCTGCCGTGATATTGAAAAACCCAAGTGTAACAATATTAATTATACGCCAGTTGAAGGCGAAGGGAGGCACAAACCATGAAAGGTTGAGAACCACTGCCCCAAGTTCTCAGCAAATCAAACCTGATATCCTGCATGTTGTCGGTTGTCTCTGCCGTCTGGTTACGGCAATTTAATTTACTGTACTTGAAATGAATCGATTTTTAAAACCAAGGCTTCTGCTTACCTCAGAAACCTTTGGGTTTGGAAAGTCGATTGAAGCTACCTCGATTTTTTAAATACTGGCTTGCTACGTTTGAAACATATGTAGAAGCTGTGGCTTGTCAGAACTTACCGATACAGCTGCCGAGGTAAACAAGAGAGGCCTGCTGGTCAACTCTCTGTCGCCTACTGTATATTCTTATGTCAAGGATCGACTTTCCTACGATGGACCTTTGACAATGTTGAAGGAGGTGTACATCAAAAAAAAGAATGATAACTTTGCTAGGTACCTTCTCGCGGTACTACAGCAGCACCCAGGACAAACCCTTCAGCAGTTTTTTCAAGTTTTCCAATGTATTTCAAAAAATTGTACTTTTGAAAGCGCAACTACAGAATAATATCGTGAAAATCTTCATGATACCTTCATAAATGGCATATCCTCAGACGATATCATACCGAGGCTGTAAGAAAATCACTGCTGGTTTGGAAGAAGCGTAAAAAGCTCTAGCCTAGACAGAGCTCAGCCTCACTCGTCATCATATTCTAGTTGCCTTGCTGTGGCGGAAAAATCTATAACTTTGCTCCCGCCCTGACGAAAGGTTTAGAAAGATCCACAGACTTATTGGCTCTTCATGTTTCAACTGCTGAGCTTTGACGAGAAATGTCATTTTTGTGGTTTCAACAACCACTAACGTCGGCGATGTCCTGTTAGAAATGCACACTGCAAAAAATACGATTTATTAGGTCACTACGCGCGCCACAGTTTGCAAAGCAGGTGCGAGAACTGATGCAAAAACGCTGTCTCGGCTATTCCTGAAGGTCTCATTGCGTCAATGGTGGGAGCACCAATGAGCTTAAATGACGCTGTGGTTGATGTCACTATAGATGGGGAAGGTCGGTCAAGGCCTTACTGGATACCGGAGCCCCCGAAAGCTTTATAAACGAAGGTTTTATACGCGACCTCGATTTCTCTTTAGTTTCATCGAAATCTCTTTACTCTAATCGAAATCTTCAGCTAAAATATGCGGCTCTGTCAGAACAAGGGCGACAGTTTTCAACCGGTTGTATACGTTACACTATTATAAGTGATCTACGTGCAGATAAAATCCTTGGACAAGATTTTATAAAAGAAGAAAGATTTTATGAAGTTACATCGCACCGCTATGTTCAAAATGGGAGGACAGCTCGACTCCATCATAGTACCACCGGCTAAGGTATGTGGAGTTCCTGCAGCTACCCTTTATTCCAGTTTTTATCCCCTGATGTCAAATCCATAGCTACACGCTCTGGAAGATTCAATGCCGAAGATGCGCAATTCGCAAAGGCGGAAGTAGCCAAACTACTAAGTGAAGGCGTTACAGGACAGTCTGAAAGCCCTTGGCGGGCACAAAGCGCTTGCCACGAATGATGAAAGACACAAGCGACGGATGGTTGTCGACTGCTTGCAAACAACAAACCAAAATTGATCAGCAAATCAACGACCACGCCCAATAGAGTTGGTATAGTACTCTTGACTTGAAGTCGGCGTTATCAAACAACTATTGACCCAGAGGACAAAATTTATATAGTTTTTGAAGCTAATGGTAAACTTCTATCAGACTGACGTCTTCCATTCAGTGTCTCACTGAGTTTCTGTTTTTCAAAGGATAATTACAATAATCGATCGGTTAATATCTCAATAATCTGAAACGAACTCACACGTGTTTAGATAATATAACTATTGGAGGAACCGATAGACAGGATCATGACTTAAACCTCGTAGCAGTCCCGTCACCACGGGATCTTTGGTGGGCTTAGCCCCCAAACTGAAATACGAAACACTAGAAATCAGTGGAGTGTTTATCGAGTTGTCAATGTCAAGCCCACCTGCACAATCACGAGGTCCTCCTATTGAAGACTTTCTGGCGACAGTTTTACCTCGTAGTTCTTTCAAGCTGCAGCTCGAGTCCGTTTGACTTTCAACGAAGCTAATCTCTGGTAGTGGTGCTCGAAATTGACATGCTTGGCTACCGAGTTACCCATGGGATTATAAAACCCGATACTGAAAGAATACGCCCTTTGCTCGAACTTCCAAAGTCATTTTCCCCGAGGAAGTTGAAATGTGCCCTTGGCATGTTTGCGTACTATGCATGGTAGATCAGGAACCATATAACATCGAATTGCATTCACAGACCTTTCATGTGATAAGTTTTACAAATTCTTTTGAGTCAAGCGGTCCCAAAATCAAATCTGATTATTCTATTGCTTGTAACAAAGGTTTGCTACCACTGTGACACCAAGAATTAGATGGACTGTCACGAGTTTGTATCACAGTTGAAAGGTAGTGATTCAGCAACTTCACAAAGATTGGCAAAAAGAATAAGAAACAAATGTAAAGCAACCTACCATGCGTAACTCTTTGGATTTTGTCTCTCTCATTATCTGCCGCCATTGCTGATTCAACTTGTTCATGTTTACCTTTGTGCTTTTCTCTTCTTTAGCTAATTTGTCCTATTCACAAAAAATAAAAAAGTTGAAATGCTTTTGAGACAACCACGAAACACAAATGCAAACTTTTAAATCAATTAGTCTTTTGTACAAGCAAATGAAACTACATTTATTGAGGTGAATCTATTATGACAAAATTGTCTGTTTGAAAAAAATAACATCAAGCATGTGGTTGATCACAGGCTTGCAGAACTTTATCAACAGAGCACTAAACACAATTCAAACATAACATAGAAAAACATTCTTTCTACATACACTGTCTCAAACCACTTTTTAAAATAAAAAATCAAATGTACACACATGACTTCAACCTCTGTGGATGACACAGCTACCATGATGAACTGATCATACACAAAACTGCAATAATGCTGGGTCCGATTTTCAACCAAACATTTTTCAGGTCAGGTAATTGCTGTGCCAAAAATTATTTACTTAAGGTTTTCTGTGTGCAGTTATAATATGTTGGTTTTAACTTGTTTTTCATATTTGTGCTAAATGTGACTTTGTTGGCTACCACACTGTCTTTCTTATTTCAGTACAGTTCAATATTCCATGTTACTTGAAAACAACCTAGTTATTCACAGTTTCAACTTGTCTTCTTACCAAACTGTAATACAAATCAAAGTTACAACAGTGAAGCATTCAATTCAACAAAGTAAATCTATGAACAAGGGGAATTTCTAATTTTGAGAAGTACATGTATGAAACTTATTTAGGTATTACATTGCAATTACATTTCATGTATCAATGTAATTGACAAGCAATGAACTTGCTTTCTTAAAGTTGTTTAGGAAAACTCTTTTTAATCCACCATGCACTGCAAAACCCAAATATTTTTGAATTTATGTATTGTTGGCAATACTAGTAAACAGTTTGTTGTTGAATGGAGTGAGTTGTTGGTCAAATTGACAAATATATTAAATCTTCACATTGCTTTTTCAAATTTGCAAAGTACTTGGAAAAAGCACCGAAGTCTCCAGCCATGGTAACACCAAACTTCAGCATCCAGTCAAGACCCTAAGGTTACTAAAAATTAATTTTTTGATTTCTTTGTTGCAATTTGAAATAATATAGCATACCTTTAGAAATTGAAGCAGCATGTCTTCTTTTTTCTTTCGCATTTCTTCTTCTTCTAATGCTTTTTGTTCTAGATATAAAATTCTTTCCTCTTCTGTCATTTTTGCTAATTTGCCTCCTTTTTTCTTTCCTGATTTTTTCTTTGCCATGTTGGTATTATCTGCTTATTATAGGTTTAGAATACCAAATGCTCTCAATATTCTTAATAATACAATATTGCAAAATAGTTTGCTTCTTTGCACAGTTGCTGTTCCTTGTTAAACAACTAATATAATTGCAACTGCATTGACAGCAAAGCACTTGACCAATTCAACCTGAAAATGTAAAAGTTGTTGCAAGCCAAGCATACAGGAAGAGGTAAACATTGATAAAACCTCCATCAACAAAATAAAAAACAAAGCAGTAAGCAACAATTTTCAAACTTCTAAAACAACAAAAATTTAGAAAGAAACACTGTACTGCTAGTTTTCAGCAAGCAAATATGTGTAACAAATTTAAATGTTCTTATTGTGAGAAGCATGCATGTTAATAAGTATGCACAACAATTGTTCAACCACTTTAAGCTCCACACCTATTTTTTTCATTTTTCACATTAAAAAACAAAAGCACTTTAGTAACCATTAACTCTTTACCGACTGTGATTGGCCGGCTTTTTTTGGCCATAAATCACCAGCCGCTAGAGCTAGAGAGCTGTTCAAACCCTCTACGGATTCAGCAAGTCTTCGAGTTGACATAAAAAAAAAAGTTTTTTGTTTTTGGTGGGGGTTTCCTGGAGGTGACGTCACAATGAGGGCATGTTTTGGAAATTTTGGTCACCTTTGGCTGGCTCTGGGCCCCAACCCATTGACCCACTTTATTGGCTCAAAGTTTTGTTGAAAACTAAGTCAAAATCTGCGTCTATAGAGCCCTTGATTGACTTGCTAGCATATCTGTAGCCAAAATTATGGGTCAAAAACCCAGTTTTTGGCCTAATTTAAAACTTTTCAGAAAAGGCATAATTTGCCCTTTCAGGGCAAACTTTGGCCAGCCATAACTCGGCAGCAGATTGAGCTAGAGAGCTGTTCAAACCCTGTAATGACTAGTGGCATCGTGTAGTTTAGATTTTAAAAATATTTGTATAAATTTGGTTGGGGGTTTTGGGCCAATGGGATCATGACAGGGACATGTTTTTTAGTTAATTATATGACGTCATCATCCGATCCCATGCGCCAATATTTTGGCTCGCAGTATTTTAGGATTCTAGGCGAGAATACGCGTTTTTAGAGCCCTTGATTGAGTTTCTAGCGTTTCTGGTTCAAAAGTTAGGACAAAAAAAAGCTAATTGGTAAGGGGCTTTTCTCAATACTTTTGGGGGATTTCGCTAATTTATTTTAATGTTTTTTGGCCCTAATCTTGTAACCAGGAACGCTAAAAACCTATTCGGACCCTTCAAAGTCCCGAATAGTAACCAAAAAACAGCTAAACTAAAAAATTAATGTCATTTGAATGGCTCCTGCGGGTCTTAAAGGGAGGTTGGGCAAAAATGCTGATGTCAGCAAAAAATAACATAAACATCCTATCATCATATAAGCATTAAAAAAAAACAGACATCCTAAACTTAAAAGTTTTTTTTTTATTGCAAACTACATACCTTCACCAGTCTTTAGAAGGTTTGAACAGCTCTCTAGCAAAATCTGACGGCGAGTTATTGCCTGGGGAGAAATGCCCCTCAGAGTGGCTTTTGAGGGAGCAAAATTTTGGTCAATTTTTGGTTTATGAGCCATAATTTTCACTCTCGATATGCTAGGAAGTCAATCAAGGGCTCTATAGATGCGGAGTTTGACCTAGTTTTCAACTAAACTTTGAGTCCAAAAAATGGCCCATTGGGACAGTGCCAAGGGCCAGGCAAAGATGGACAAGATATCACAAAAACACCCCTACTTATGACATTCCTCCCAGAAAATCTGAAACCCAAAATGAAACATGTTTTTTTCGATGTCAACTCGAAGACTTGCTGAATCCGTAGAGGGTTCGAACAGTTCTCTAGCTCTAGCGGCTGGCAATTTATGGCTAAAAAAAGGGCGCCAATAAATTGGCACGCGCGGTTGTTAAGGGTTAACACAAAGGTTTAATATACAACACATAACAAGAAGCTCAGAAAAGCAAATACTTGATTTTAAAGTGATGTGGAAACATCACAAGCTCACTTGCAAGGGCAATTTTTCACCTGCATTAGGCACTTTAGAAAATAACTTCTCTGAGATTTACTCTAGAACAGTGGTTCCCAAACTTTTTCTGATCATGTACCATTTGTGGGTACCGTTCTGTCAACACGTACCACCTTGTTCCAAGAAAACTCATTCAACTAACTATCATTCAAAAAGTGTAGAAAACTAGACTTGACATAAAAGCGACATGTATAAAATGGCGGTGAGAAATTCATAATCGCTGTTTTTAAAAACCAATAAGGCAAGTACACAACATGCGGGAATTTATTAACAGAACCTGATCATTAAAAGCTGTGACCATATATTTTTGTGTAGAACTAGAAAAAGAGAAAGTAGGCCTACTCATGTACCACCTTGAAGGCCTAAGCCAGTGGTTCCCAACCGGGGTGCCATTTACAATACGCAGGGGTGCCGCGAGCTAAAGCGTTTCTTAATATACTATTAAAAATACATTTTCAAACTGTCATCAAACCTTGAAGCAAAATTGTATGGGTTCGCCACTGGGTGCCGCAAAATATAATTCTCTTCTGCAGGGTGCCGCAAGCCTAGACAGGTTGGGAACCACTGGCCTAAGCATACCACTAGTGGTACGCATACCACAGTGTGGGAACCACTGCTCTAGAAACTTGGCTTGCTTCAATTACCTAGTGAATGTTTAGTCGCTGAAAAAAAAGTGTATTCTTACCATTAAGGTAAAATAATTGCACATGAAAACCACAAAAAGAAAAGGAAAGGAAGTCTGAAAATATAGTCAAAAACTATCATTTGCCACTGCCTTGATGTGACAACCAATGAAAGGATGCATTATAATAAAGGTTTGAATATAGCATAACAAAAAATAAAATCTGAAAACAGTTTGCTAATAAAAGGTTGTCAACATCACATCAAGGGAGAAATAAAATCTGTACATGGAATATAACATGAGCATTCGCTTTGTAATGAATACTTTGCCATTGAGTTACAATTACAACCAAGTTTTCAAAACATCAATCACTAAATATTCTGTGCCACTGGCTACATTTACAATTTGCACATATGAATAAATCATTGTAATTAGTTGGAAACTAAATTATTCTCCACAAGGGTAACAAAGACTAACCAATCAGCAAATTCTATTTGAGTAAGATTTCAGGACTAAGGATGCGTACTTGTTATATAAAATAATTTTCCTATTTAAAAAGTGCTTTGATTGATTAGACTTTGTCACCTTTGTGGAGGCGAGTTACTTGATACATGTCTGAATCATCACAAAGTCATGAATGCAGAACCCAGTGGGCTGCTTCCGCAAAAGCTTGCAGCAAACCTCGAGCTTTCAACTGTTGTAACTTACTGCATTTGATTAGTAAACAAAAACACTGGTTATAATACATTCTTTTATTTCCTGCTTCTTTTGCTTACATTTTCATGGTTGTTTAAATGTAACATGTAGTTTCATAGGTGAAGCTTTTAACAAGAGTTTTTTTTATGAATAGACCACATTAACAAAGCATGAATATTAACCCCGTAGGTGCATTAGACAATATATTATCAAGCAGATATAATCAACTCTATTTAGAATAATTATATTTCATCAAAACAGGTTCTATTTGTACTGATCCAATGAGTAACGAAATATTTAAAGACTGAAAACATATGAAGTTTACATGCCAAGAACTTTCAGTAACAAAAAAGCAATGTTGAAGAATAACAACATAATTTTTGTTGAAAGTAGTGTATTTATTTGAATCCAAGTTTTACCAGAACACTAAGAGCTCACTTAATAAATCTCCATAGACAATGCTTTTGTATAGTAAATTATAGCACAGAAAAACATGAAATAATTACCAAAATAAATTTTGTTTATATCCATTATAAACTTGACAGTCTTGTATTAATCAATCTAGTCCAAGGCAATGCTGCTAGCATCCTAAACTGTGTGGGTGATGTCCCAGGTATACATGTGCTCTTCTTGTTTTAGTTTCCCCTTTTTTCTTTGGCTGTCATTGCCTACCGCTTCTTTTTGCATTCTTGTCCTTTATTCTGCAGTAGCTTATTTTTTGTTGTTTTAACAATTTATTTTATTTTTCTCTTTTTTATACTGCACGTACAATGTTTTGTTTATTTTATGCTACATAAATACAACTTTAAAACTGTAATACTTCAATCCTAATCCTAACTCTAAAATCTTAACTCTAAGCCTAAGACTTTAACTAACCCTAAGCCTAACCTCTGATTCAACCCTAACCAATAACCACGCGCTGATTCACATGACCTTATTTAGCTACCTAGAAGCTGACTTCACATAACCGTAGTCAGCTACCTAGACACTTCCAATCTTTAATACTCCTAACTTTATAATCATCATAAACATTTATAATATATTTATAGTATAGATTAAGCCTAGTAAAGTATAGTATAACTCACCTGAAAGTAACTTCAGATTAGTAATAAGAATGAGATCTTGTGAGGACATGATCAACAACTACTCTGAATTTTATAAAGTTAATATTTATGTTCAAATGTAGGGACTAGTAATTATTTTAGCTTATTTAAGGGGTGTTTAGCTATGAAAATTAAAAACTCAGAAACAGGCAAACCGGGATAATTACGCTGCTTACACTGTGGTACACAAACTTAGGCTTGCAAAAATATCAGTAAAAACGAAGATGAATCAATTGACCATGACTAGAGTATAGGCTATAGACTTACTACATTTGATAATTACCCTGGGCATAAGATAGATTGATTGTCACCCTCTTATTACAGATAGATAACCGTCAACCGATGATCTAGGAACAATTTATTTTGTCTAAAATGGTAATGGAAGTTAGTATCTTTATAACCTAATCAAAAGGTATGGACAAAACCTACTTAACCTACAATATTTCTAATCCTGCAATTGCCAACCAAAAAAATGAATCTACAGTACTAGGCTACTGTAGAAGCCATCATTTCTCCACTGATTTTATGTTAGCGTTTTTATTTATTGGACAAATTTTGTGGAAGTTAAATGCTTGAGAGTGATCTGGTAATAAACCTAAAATATTTAATCACATGTTTATTCCTTCACCATCATCATACAACGCAGCAAATATACCACGCAGCTTCGAAATGTATAACTCACACACAGTCATAGTATGTGCTAAATCATGATTCTGTCGCACGTTGCCATAACAACCAACCTGGAGAAAACATTACATATCGTCATTTCATAGTTTTTAAACACGCATTTAAAGTAATTACTAAATTTAATCAGAAAAGAATACTTGAAAATTAAAGCATTACAAATTAAACGCAAAATCAATTGTTTCAAAAAATTTTCAAAAAGTTTAAATATAATCACATCAAATTAAAGCGGTCACCCCTAGTGCTCAGGATTAAAGAAACCAAAACCGTTGCGGTCTCAACATGAAACATTTCCAGACTTTGGAATACAACTAAGAAATGACTTCAATGACTGAGAAAAAGAGTCAAGAAGAAGAACATGAAGTTTAGTGTCATTTATTGTGGACAAGTGTGAATTGGAGGAACACCGAGGAAGCTTAAGCTTTACAGAGAAATGGACTTTCACTAGGAAGTATGAAGCTGAAACAAAATGAAGAATAAGACACTCGGCTTAAAATAATTCTATGGTTTCCACATTAGCAGGGGCGGAGCTAGCGGGGTGCCAGGGGGGGCCACTGACCCCCCAAAATTTTGCCTGGCCCCCCAGTAGCCCCCACAAAGTTTTCCGCGTGACGTCATGCCACTGGAGTAGGTCTCTTTCTGAAAGTCCTACACAGACGATTGACAGCTCCCCTTGTTGCAAAACTGGCCCCTCCAGTGGCCCCTCCAAATGAAAATGTCTGGCTCCGCCCCTGCACATTAGCCTATGCTATACGCAATACTGTGTGACCTACTGACTGTGCAAACCTTTGTTTTGTCGCAAAAAAAACAATACACTTACTTACTTGCTTAACAGGAAGTGGATATTCTGAACTGTCTACATTTGAATGTAGTGGACATATATTTTGTAAGTGATTCGTGAACAGTATTAAGGATGATAGTAACTCACAACATTGTAAAAATAACTCGCATTAGTAAGCCACTCTGATTTGTTAATAATATCCACAATCCACCCACTCGCTCAGTGGTCAATTTGATTGGCCATGACGAGACTACAACTTCCACCTCATCTGGAGTTTACAATTCATCTGGTTTTGAAATGATAAGTTGTCGACGATTGTAATATTACAAGTGAAAGAGGATTTTGGTATTTCAAGACCAGGTGTGTTCACCTAATCTTTAAAGATAAACGCAAGAAACTGTTTGATTTGGAACGTAATATTCCCCACATTTGTTGAGGATTTTATGTAATCATTGAAGTGTGCATCATTTTAATGATATGGAAGCAAGTTATTGTACAACACTCATTTTTCGTCTAAAGTTTGGGTATGCTGAAAACTACTAATTCTGCCTTATTTAATGTTCAAATCCCTTTTGTGTTAACGTAGCGTATTGTTGATTAGTAAAATCAGTATTGGGGAATCTTAGTATTCTGTAACGTTGAAAGGAAATTGAATACTTTTAATTGCACATCTTTATGTCAATATGATCTTTTTCTTTTGCCAGGTTCATTTCTGTTGAGATCCTTTCACTGCTATTTTAGAACTTGTTTTACATTTTGATATGTGCTCATTGGACTTTTGTTTTCTTGAATACAGGGAGAGTGAGAAATGTATTCACATTTTGCAGTAGATAAATAGCTTAACATAATGGTTTAGATAAATGCATTATATTGACTGAACTGTAATCTGGCTATAAAAAGAGGCATGGAAGTAAGTAACTGCCTTCAAAATAGCACCAAAACAGGTAAGTAATAACAATTAGGAATATCCCAAGTGATACACTGTTACAGGACCTTCCTAGAGTTATTCAAGAACTGTGGGACGAGGTCACATTCCTGTGGAAATAGAAGGTGTCAGAGTAAATTGTGTTTGACTGTCAAAGAAGTTAAGACGCTAGGATGACCCAGTCACTTTCCATCTAGATCTTTGTGTAAGAGAAAATAGTAGTGAGAGTATCGTGGTCGGTTGGAGTAGCATCTGTCTCATGATACATATATAAATATTTCATAATCCAGTTGCATATTAAATGATGACTATACATGCGCCTGATGATAGAGGCGATTTGAGCTATAAATATTAATAGTTGAAGCTCTTCTGACTTTGGAAATTTCCATCTTGTATGATCATGCAAAATGAGTATCTTGCTCCTAACTACGAGATACTTAGATCTCTATTTTGAGATAAGATAAAACTAACCTTCTGCTCGTAACTACAGTTGGTTTGGCCCTTATAGTTTGTCCCCTCTAAATCCTGACCAGATTCGTTTCCACTCAGTTGTTGGGGTGGAAACTGGAGGTGGATGGGCATAAGGATTTAATTCCTATAGTCGGGGGCGAACAATGATTTTTGGCTTCTTATTCACTCAAAAACAACTATATCGCACGTAAAGGAAGGAAGAATCTTGAAAGTATATTGTATAAAACACTGACAGCAAAAGTAGTGCTGAAAAGATGTCCATAATAAATTACAATTCGAGTGAATCAATGAGGATGATGTTGGACGATTAAATATGAGAAGTGAATTTACTCTGTAATCTGCCAAATACAACACGTATGTCCCGTGAATGTAAAAGATTACTGTTTATTTCTATGCGAATAGAAAAGTTCTAATTACCGATTCCATTACTTAGGATGTCGAGTGAGAAGGTAGCTATAGGACTTTCGGACTTCTCACAATTTCGATACCGGCGCCGTGCAGGTTAGAACGGAAGCCCGAAATTGTGTTCTTACTTCTCTATTCTGCTGACCTCTTTATCCTCATCCATATTTATTATTACAAAGCCATTACTGGATTGCTATCTTTTTGTAGTAGGGAAATGGGACAGATGCTTACTCCATGGTGATTGACGACTCTAACATACAGTATTGCAACTTTGAACAAATATTTTGGTATTGGAGGGAATGTGATTGGAATAAGGATGAGAAAATTACCAAAGTATAAATCCATATAAAATAGGCAATTGATAGGTTGATAGAATTTTGTGTTGACAGCACCTATGTAAACGATATAGTACACGACTCATGCGATCAACTAGCTTAAGGAGAATAGAAAGAATTTAATTCTTCCTATTTGTTAACTTTTTAAGAACCGAAGTGTTAGGAAGGTGACCTCTAAATTGTTTTTGTAAAAGAAAGGACCTTGGATTGAGATTTAGCTGGATGTTACTGGCGTGCACCCTAAGGGCCCGAGATGTATGGCGGACAGACAGTGGTATTGACTGAATCATACACTTCGCGAAAAATTTTACAGGATGTATTTCTGATCGGCAAATGGTTGTGTGGCATTGGTGAACTCGTCACTTGCCAATTCTGCGTGACCAGGCATGGACATTTCTTTGGTGACGCTCAGAAATCTTCGTGTCAAACGATTGGGAAGTCATCTCCAAATACCTCTATAGTGTTTCAAAGTCACTTTCTTACCAACGGTTAACACCTTTGATATTTTATGAAATTGTTTGTCGTTTCAGGACAAGAGGTACAATGAATTGTATGACTAGATTAACGAAACTACCATTTGAATATTCAGTCGCTGCTGGAGCGAATGAAATTCTTGACGATCCTGAAGATCGCACCCATGATCATTCCATTGTTCGCAGGGACAATCCCCCTATAAAAAGAACAATGCTGGAACACCCAGAATGTTAAAACCAGAAGAGCATACCTGAAAGATCGTTCCCACAAAGGACTATGGCTAACCAACATAGTCAGATACTTATTATACGTCTACCCCAAGAAAAGGTAAGGAATAGAGTTACTAAGCATGGTAAATTGCTTTATGATCTATATGCCCCTCAATCTTATTTAATTCCCTCATCCAGATATACTTACTATCTTCGCATAGAGGAGATAAGTGTTTTGGGACAGGGTTATATTCTCTTCAAACAAAAACTCGACACAAGAATTAAAAAGAGAAAGGAAAAAGCTATCGTTAGGAACACCAAATTATACTTACCTGTACCAAGTGCTTTTAAAGGGATAATTAAAGCAGATCAGCATCTTAGTTTATAAAAATTATCCCTACTAAAACGTCAATCATAAAGTTGTATCATATTGCTAATTCAGGCACCAGATCGCCAAAAACTGTAGGAGTTTATAATGGTAAGATAAATGAAATAGCAAAGAAGCCCTGGTAGCAGTATCTCAATACTTCCATCATTAATATAAAAATAATACCTGGCAAGTGTACATAATAGATGCAGAAAATGGTGTTTTGTAATAGTGTTCATCTTTATAAACATTTTGTTTAATGAAGCTCTTTAAATTATGGTTAAAGTTGGTTGTTGTGGAAAAACTTGTTTAGATAATATTCCTTTTCAGACAGGGAAATAAGATCATTAATCATAAGATAGCAGGGCCTATAGGATTAGACTAATCAGCTGTAAAAATAATTAAAATATAATCCTGAAGCAACTTTATGAGATTGTGATAAACATAGACTTGAAAAGATTCACTTAGAAAGCAAAAGGTTGATGTTCATGAAAGACAATGTGTCTTGACAATATGAAATATTTTAGCTGGAAGGAACAAAATAATGATCCCTTGCGGAACCAAAGAGGAAAAGAGAGAGGTTCAATCTTGGGAGTAAAAGACCCATTAGACACACAATTGTGGGATATATTAGAGAAGTTAAAGGAAACAGTCACTACAAGTCAAGACAATATCCATGATATACAGGTTATTTTATTGACCGAGATGAATATCGGAAATCGGGAAAGATCTTTACAAAATTCATCGATAGATCGAATACCCAAAATTCAAGGTAGTACATCATGGAAGGTAAGTAATGATAGAAAAGTCGAGAAAAATGTAACCTGGAACGACTTGCAAAATTCTGGGAAAAAGGACGTGACCAAAATGCGAAAGTATTTGCAACGAGTTTTTAATCGTCTTTGTTCACTTATGAGTGATCTCTTAAATAGCTCACAGCAAAAAGTCAGTCCCAAACCTCTTGAAACAAATGTTCATCCAGAAGTTATCCTGTTAACCCAATTACAATTAATTACCATGACCAATGCCTTCGCTGGATGTACATCTGGGAATCCTATTTTTAGAAGGATCCTCACGGCCAACGATCCCCTTCAAATTCGATGCTATAATCGCAACGAGACCAGTCAATTTGCTAAATATTGTCGTAATAGGGCAAATTTCCCTTACAGGTCATGTAAGTCTGGACACCCCGTCCACAAGCACCAAAAACAACCCTCATGTAGTCCTACGATCTAATCAGAACTTCATCCAATTATCTCGAACTGATGATGTTTCTTATGCTAATCTTGAATCACAAGTGTGGTTTTTCCCTTGTTTTCGCAGTAAAATATAAATAGTTGTAACAAAACGTGATTCGCATTGATACTCACTTCCTTTACAAAAAGTAATAAAATCAATGAAAACATCTTGTAAAATGATTAACGCGACTAAGATTGAAGGTAATTTTATAATTGCTCGTAATTGAAGAAATATATCTCTTACATTGTTGTATCAAAATTCCCAATGACTATAAAAATTGACTTTATGTAGGCAAGAAAGAGAACTTTGCTTTTAATGATGACAGGCAACATACCGTTGGCTAAAATTTCGATGTCATTAATGCTTGTCCCCGATTGAAATCTGTTAAATTCGTTATATTAATCTATGATGAAAAATATTATGGGTATTTTCTTTTGAGATTTTGTGAATCAGAAATTGTCAGCAAGTCCTATTCGTTGACAATCTTCGTCATCAGAAACAATTGGTATTGAAGATACTAGTTTAAAGAGTTTGTGGTGCTATCTTTCATGATAACATCGTGCTTCACCTATTCTAAATGCATTTTGAAATAAGTCTGGTGCAACAGTGACCATTTCAGAATTACCCAAGTTCTGAAATGATAGCGAAAGTCACTGAGACAAAAGGTTATATCCGACTGGACAATTTTAAAATATGACACAGTTTTGCAATCAATCCTTTCACTGGAATTTATTAAGAATTCAAAAAGTGAGATACACCGTTATCTAATAGATAAAATCTACGATGCTGTTAGACCTGGAAATAAGAACTTCTATTCATATTTTATATGGAGTATACCCGAGATGGGAGAAATCGATTTACACAAAGACAGTTGGACAAAAATTTTTTTCTATAAGTCTTTTTCACCTTCTTAGTGGGATAAAGCTTATAAATTGAAGACTGCTATGCGCTTGTCATCAAGATATCATGAGATCTCCCAATTATATTAATCAATCCGTCAAGTCAAATTGACTGTCGTTTTGGTAAAAAGGCGTTGTTTTACGTTTCTAATGGTGCATCTAAGAGAAAAACTATGGATGCCGTAGCATCTGGTTGACTGTCTGGAAATTCTCTAGAAAATTTCACTCTTGCTTTTAAAGAAAATGGTACAACAATTTTATTTGCAAGATAGATATCCGTCATGAAAACATATTGATAGTCATCTCAGTAAAAGAAAATTCTTGCAAAATTATCATGAAATTCCCCAAGTCTTTAATCAGTCGTCTTTATTTTTCATATGCATGCGAGTTCGAGATCAATCAACACCAATTCTTGTACGAAGCCCTGGAGGAACCGACATATAGCCTCACATCTTCAGGAGACGACTACTCTTCGTGCATTTTAAAAGACGACAACGTTGTGAGAAATATTGCACATGTCACTAAGGAAACTTTTTTCATTGGAACGGCCATCCGATTTGTTTTTCACATGTGGAAGATGATTGCACAATCATCATTTATAAACATCTCCTTTGGGAGGAGACCATCTGAATCATGCCATCCTTAAGGTAAATTCTAATTTCCTTCATTCTCAACCGTCACTTCTCTCCTCCGATTTCTCCAAACATCTTCAATTTAACAGAGTGGGAAGGAATGTTGAGTTCGCCTTGCATCCTCAACATGAAGCATCTTGAGAGTCTGAAAAATAAATAAAATAAGACTTCAACTACCTTCAGAACAAGTCAAGAAAGAGATTTAGAAGTTTGTTGATGAATTCGGGAACGAAGATTGAAACATCAGAAGTTACCTCACCGAATGAACGAAATCCCAAGGGAAGAAACGTAGAACCAAGCAATAACTAAGAACGTTCAGCTTATAAAGACATTGTATAGTGTATATGTTTGAACCATTGTGCATTTGCACTTGAACCATTTATATTAAGTCACACCCAGGAAGAGAGCAACCCACAAGATATTAGAAACCATTTACATTAATAAGTGACTCCGATTTGTAAGTAATATTTCCGATTCAAACGGATAAAAACGAGCAACAACGGAAAATATCCGGTTACGGTATAAACCATAAACGGAACCACCGGCGATTCCGGAAAATTATTATTCGAAGAAAAATGACGTACACTGACGCACAATGACGACATAATCACGCGATTAACGCGTGACCGCTAGGGTCACGTGATAGACTCAACCAATAGGAGACGAGAAAAAATAGGTCGTCAGACCGACAAGCGGTGGCTGAATTGCCCATTCGGTCAGTCTTCCTCTGGGCATTCTCGGAGTAGCAGCAAAAGTTCTGTCTTGAGCCTCTGCTTGAGTAGTACTGGTCTACAGGTAGTCTGATAGACTGGTACGTTGAACTTATGGCAAATACGGTTTAATCTCTTCCTCCATGAAAGAATTGAACTCGTATTAACTCCTGTTGTTTACAGTAATTTTTGTTACGTGCTTTAACTTATGTATAAACCCCTGTTGTTTTTAATAACTCTTCCAACGTATTTCAGATTAATAAGCGCAGTGCTTAAAGTTACATTAATAAAACCATGAGTGAATACAATTTCGTCTGATATTGAAACTGAGCGCAAAGACGAACGACCACAGGCGGGTTTAAGTTTCTTAATTGTTAACTTAGGCGTGCCTTGGACATATTCCCACCAAATTAACCAGGGCTCTCGAGGAATTGTCCTGAAGGGCAGAGCGGAATGTCACACATTGTGCACGACTGTTAGGCTACCTTTCGAATCTGCAGCTGTTATTGTACTGTTGATATACTCCTGCTGATCTACACTAGCCTTAAAAAATTGCAAATTGAAATATAACCATGGCACATAATAGAAGAGGCAAACACAATCCATCAACCCACAGCAATAGCTATAACCACGATATGGAGACAAAACCTGATGAAGATACAATGATTTCATCTCAGGTAAATGAAATGAAGACTGAATTGAAAAAATTAGGTTGCCTAAAAGACTTACCCAGCAAATTTAAAAGTTTTGAAAATCAACTTTCTAACATATTAAATGAGATCACCACTATCAGAAGCAATGTGGATCACCTCAAAGAAGAAAATGCTCAACTCAAGAAAAGAAACAGGGATCTTGAAGAACGAAATGCCAAACTGGATTCTCAACTGAATGAACTAGAACAGTATGGCCGAAGACAAAACTTGGAAATACATGGTATATCAATGCCAGACAATGAAACCAATGCTGAAGTCGAAGACAAGATGCTGCAAGTTCTCAAAAAAATTGACATAACTATTAGCAAAGATGCTATTGATGTTATTCACAGACTCAGAGGAAAACCTAAAACTGATCAAAACAAAAAGTGTCATAGTATTATTGTCAGATTCATAGCTAGAAAAACCAGGAATAACATACACAGCTCAAGAAAAAAACTGAAATCTATTGAATTCGATGACCCTCCTACTGATAGAGTTTTTTCAATGAAAATCTTACCAGCTGTAAAAAACACTTACTTGCTCAAGCCAATCAAAAAAGAAAAGATTTACATTGGAAATATCTGTGGATTAACAGTGGGAGGATCCATCTCAGAAAAAATGAAAATGATGCAGTCATTACAATCCAAACAGAAGACGACCTCCATCGTATCAAGTGACATGTTTTATGATTCAGGCTTCATGAGACTATCCTGTGGTGGTGAGTTACTATTATGTTTGCTCTTGGCATTCACACTGTTTACAAATGCTAGTCTTATGACATCACGTACTTTACCATCTAAACCCAAATGGCTGTAAATGATCAATGTGCTGTTTGCAATTTGCTGCAAAATGATGTGCACAATTTACAAAAACTGGACTCACTCTAGATGCTGTTATGTGACTTATGACAACTTTGCTATGTGCTTACCTTGTAATCATAACTGTTTTTCTTTTAGTGAAATTTCCATTATTGAGTTGTTGGATTTGTTTCCTTCAACTACAAAAATCACTCCTACAACATTTAATGAAATTTCATTTTCACTTGCTGAACCTCATGTACCTAACGACTATCTAACCCCCTCTGAAATTACTCTGCCAATAGCATGTTTTGTAATAAGCTTTCTTACTTCCATTTCAATGTACGCAGTTTAGCCAAAAATAAGTATAAAATTGACACTTTCTTTTCAATGTGTAATGTTTCACCTGAGTTTATAGCAATATTAGAAACCAAATTGAAATCAAAGTGTTGTACAAATATACAAATTCCAAACTACAACTTTGTTCATGTTGATTCCTTAACCAATGCTGGAGGTGTTGGCCTGTATGTAAACAAAAGACTGCAGTATACTGTTAGACAAGACTTGGAATTACCCATAGATAGATGTGAAAGCCTTTTCACTGAAGTGAAGCCAAATAATGTTAATGGCAAAAAATGTATTGTTGAAGTGATCTATAGACACCCTTCCCCTAACTCACAAGCTTTTCAGCTTGTATTCACTAATCTACTTGAAATTATGCACTCTGACAAGAGTAATTACACAATTGGAGGCGATATAAATTTAAAATTTTTGAAGTACCAAATTGACACACACATTACTGATTATGTTAACAGTATTCTGTGTCTCGGCTGCATATCTCTTATAAACAAACCCACCAGATTTTCTGCTACTCATCAACCCTCTCCCTACTTGATCATATATACACAAATATAATTGATGACAACACCACCACTGGAATTGCACTCTATGGCATCTCTGACCATCTCCCCATTTTTGCAAACTTTAACTTCCATCCCAAATGTGCCAAAAAATACAGACCAAAAATTCGCTGTTTAAAAAATTTTGACTTGCCATCTTTTCTGGAAGATCTTAACACTGCTCTTTTTTATCTTGGCTTTCACAACCAAAACAACAGTGATATCAACATCACTTGTAACAATTTTATTCTTATGTTTAACAACATTCTTGGTCAACATGCTCCCCTTAGGTTTGCTTCCAGAAATGAAACTCGTTCCTTCCACAAACCGTGGTTGACCAAAGGTTTACGAAAATCTATCTCTAAAAATAATGCCTTGTATATAAAAATGGTACCAACAAACAACCCATCAATTTCAGCCAAGTACAAATTTTACAGAAATAAAATAACTCACCTCAAAGAATCCCTAAAACAAAACTACTAAAGATCAAAATTTGAAAACTGTAGAAATGATGTCAAAAAAAAACCTGGAAAGTTATTAATGAAATTATTTCTACAAAAACAAAAAACAAAATGGGTGCAGAAACCTACAATACTGACCTTACTAATCAAAACCATTGTAAAGAACTAAATAAACATTTTTCCAAAATTGGCAAAAATATATCCTCCAAAATTGACCCTCCCCCTGCAACTTTCAATGAATTTCTTATTGAGTCTTTCCCCAATTTGTACACATTCCCACCAACCAGTGTTGATGAAATCAGGCAAATAATTGCATCATTAAAATTCAAAACAACATCTAACTCCTACAAAATCCCAGCAAAGTTTTTCAAAATTTCTGCCAGTAGTTTATCCTCATGGTTATCTGAATTTTTCAAAAATTGTATGGCAAAAGGTGAATTTCCCAATATTATAAAAATTGCACAAATTACACCCATTCCTAAAATAACTTCTCCCAAATCTCCTAACGATTATAGGCCAATATCCATACTTCCAACTCTCTCCAAAGTTTTTGAAAAAG
>Ga0210059_1001011_pt1 | contig 40614 bp, 24 predicted proteins | sample Ectturendosymbi2_FD_188042 | JGI IMG/M metagenome (GOLD analysis project Ga0210059, IMG submission 188042) | Ecteinascidia turbinata endosymbiont from Florida, USA - Sample 2 (SPAdes) (version 2) | ecosystem: Host-associated > Tunicates > Ascidians > Unclassified | place: Key West, Florida... | reverse complement strand
ATTGAACTTGGTGGCTACTAACACTCGCTCTCCAGGGCAAGTTGTATAGAGCTCTGCAACCAAAATTATATGCCACCCGCAATCTCTGCATGCATGACTTCCTGAAATTACACCATAATTGAGATGATTAACACCTTATCGTGGTTTAATGTAGTATTTGCATATTGTGATCGTGGCAGTGGGCCTCATACTGTTACTTTGATTTTTTTCTAGATACCAATATAGTGATTTAAGTTTTTCAGATACAAATCCAATCCAAAAGTTATATTGCAAAATATAATGCAAACACAGAAACCGAATCTTGTTTGAAGCAAAATTCCTGCCACTGTTATTAGCCTACGCCCATGTGGCGACGTGATTACGGCACATATAAAGTTGAATGAATTCGTAGCAGCAATAGAAGAGTGAAACTAGTCAGATGAGTAATATTAATTGCTATAATGCCAAGGATTGTAGGTTCGACTCTTTCTTTTGTTGGATCAGGGGAACGCAGCATTGTGGCTGCAAGAAATGGGTCCCAACGTGTTGGTGGCTGCAATCCATTATAGAAGCAGATATAGAAGAGTGAATCTAGTTGAATGGGGAATCTGTATTACTGTTATGCCGAGGGTCGTCGGTTCAGGTTGCACCTGGCACTACTATCACATCCTGGCAACATAGCAGCACCACTTTTGCGATTGGAAAGTCTGAGCAGCAAGTGCGCAAAACTTCACATTGTGGCATCATAGAGATCACACGTCGTGCTCATTATATTTTTGCTTGTTCGCGCCACATATATGTGGGTGTTCTTCTTCATGCACATCTAGTTCGTGGTGAATCACACATTCAACAAAACGCTAACCAAGAGATTGCAACACTTGCAGCAAGGTTGGGCTAGACCTTTTGAAGTAACAGAGAGTGAAAGAGACAAGTACAATGCAAACTGAAAAAACTTAGATATAAATAACCTTCAATCAAACTTACTGAAACAACATTGGGCACTATTTTTAACTTGTTGGGCGCCATTTCATAGCATGTTGGACACCATTTTCTATCTTATCACTATCAGGCGCCAGCTTATAGCATGTTGGTCGCCATTTCATAGCATAAAAAAGTCATAGAAAAATTGTGAAATTTCACTTGACTCGACATTGACTTGAGCCTGCAAACCAATGAATCAAAGTGACTCGACAGTTCATGTGACTCGACTTTGACTCGGCTCGACCAAGTCATGACTCGATTCTAACTCGAGTCGAAAAAATATCAGATGACTCTGACTTGAAGGTCATGTGACTCTGACTCGACAAAAATGACTCAGGCACATCACTGGTCTCTGGTAGCCGAGACGAAATAACAATGCTGAGAGTGTAAAGGACGACCACTCGCACAGCAGGAATTCCCACTCGATCAGGTTCATCGTACCAACTGCTAGTGCCACGAACTCAATGTTATAAGAGGAAAACGCCAGATACAGTACAGTTCGAATGGAAAATAATTACGTCAGATCTATGCCTCTGGCGACAAAATACACACTACTTTTCTGTTTTTCCGACTGAAAGTGCACAACATGTGATGTTATTTTATGGATTCGATCACAAAATGACAGGGTTTTTTTGTTTCGAAGTCGCTGTAGGTCCGCCGGCAGTGACACGGTTAGAATAAAACGCTTGAGTCTGTCACATTAGCAGCACTGTCAGTGTCATGGTAGTCAAGTAGATGTGTCTTACTGTGTGAATACCGAATGGTTTTTGCCTTGAGTCTTGCCATGGTCGGCCACATTTTATTTTGGTAGTAGTGGTTGCACTTTTCATGGTATTGGTTTTTATTTACTTTTTTCATAAGTTTCCAAACTTTTGTGTTCAGATAAGCAGTTTAGGGTTTAGGTTGAGGGTTTAGGTTAAGGGATTAGGTTTAAGGGTTAGATTTCGGTTTACCATGTTTCTACCAAGTGTAGTACAGTCTACTTGTAATGTTGTGACGTCAGTTTTGTGATGTCACGAGTTCCAGACACGCGTGGGTTGTCATGTAACCATACATGGTCATAGTACACTGAGCGCAAAGCAAGAGTCTTCGCGTGACAAGGTAGATTTGCCTTTGGCGACGGACCGCGGTGTCTGTTCACTTTCGCAGAGGCCAGAAATTTCGCTTGCCACCGGATCGGAAAGACTAAACGGGATGTGGGGAACGCGTTTTTGGATTTTCTTTTGAAAATTGCCATAAAATCAGTACGGCAAATGCACAAATATGGATTTTTCTCAAACATTTCAAATGTAAAGGAATAATGTGGTCAAGTTCATTGGATTCCTTGATGATTCCCGCATCCAGGGATGTTTTCACTGGCTCTCTAGCCCGATCGGTTCAGGAGTTCTGACCGACCAAAATTATCAGGCCGTGGCCTACGCGGGACTTAAAAGGCTAGACACCCAGGTCGCCTAAAAAAAGCAGATCTGGGTGGAAAGACCCCGCAGTGGGAGCTCTCCTCACATCCAGAAAAACGTCTACTACCGGTGCTTCTGCGAAGTTGAAACAACGGCATGTGAAACGCTACGCATACGCAGTTGCGTTATGCGTTTAGAGGGCCTCGCGGCCACAACATTTCCCGGGGCCTCGCGTTCATTTAATTCGGCCCTGGTCGCGGGACCTTCCACTCTGGTCGCGAAATAATTTAAACGTAGCCTACATTTTAAATTTGCCATTCTCATCAGACATAATAAAATCATTTACTGTTTTCTGTGCTAAGCTTCATACAGTTTCGTGCACAAAAATTGCTACTGTCAATTGTAATCCTAAATTTACATTTAAATGTAAAGTATTTTCAACAAAATTATATGCTGACGAAATGTTTGTGTCACGAGAATTTAGAACTATTTTTTAGGGTCGCGCCAAAACGTATTTGCGGACCCCTGATCTTGTCGACCAAACGCTGTTTATCACTTGGTTGGAAAGTGTTGACAGACAGCAGTTGGAAATAAAATAAGCACAGTTAGAAAACAAACAAACACAGAACATGGTGAAGCAAATTTTTACATAAAGACAGCGTGTCTATGTACACAAAGAAGTGGGTCAAATTAAATTGAGGAAATTTGGTGTGGTCTAACTCAAAAGCCATATGCTCTACAAGGTATAAAAATAAAAAAGTGAAAAAAAATCAAAAAATCAGTTGATGACGTACAAAAGAATAACAATACTATGCAGTTTAATTTTATGCGGAAAAATGAGATGTGAACAGGAAAGAACAAGAGACACAAAAATAAAGATGCATAAAAAAACAACAAAATTGCATTATCCAAAAACTAACAATCTGTAAGCACCTTGTTTTAGACCAGGACAAAAAAGCAAACCGAAGGTGCGTGAGAGCCTTGCAAGAACTCTGCACTTCATGGTTGCCACTGAAAAAACAACAAAGTCATGGTGTCATGTGTTTCATAAATGATGAGAAAAAATACAACCTAACCTTCCCACTGAACCAAAACTTGATATGTCCAAATCATTGGTATTTATTTGGCCACTTCTATGGTGTGCCATCAACAGTATGTTGGCCAAACTAGCAAAAGATTTTCCACGAGATGGTCATCGCACCGCAGTAGTTGGAACAAGCCTGATTGTAAGGATGACAATGATCAAATGGCTTTATCGTGGCAGTATTCAATGTTCGACAACATCATACTGTAAATAGTAGTAGTGCAGGCTATAGTTTTTTTGGGGGGACGAAATAATGGTCCACACAGTCAATAGACCATATAGCATTGCGTCGAATATAATGCAGAATCTATAGCACATTTAGGAGCAAAGTTCTATACAAGCAACAAAATTTACTGGTACCTTTGTCACAGAGGATTTGTGAAAGACCGTGAGGACATCTAGTCTGTCAACTCTGCAATAGAACTTGCAGTATTATCATTAGTCATGTCGGAAGGAAAGACAAGATGATAAAAGCAAACACACAAATGATATTTACAGATGAGTGTATGCGTATATGTACACACAGTTATCATGATGAGGCGCTTAATTTCACAGGTGTGGAGAGAACAAAACAAAAACACTGAAATTAATGTACATTTAATTGTGAATACAAGTGATAACAGGAGACAAAAAATCTGGAAAAATACCAAATGACAGACAGATGAATAAGACTAACTCACACTAGAAAGGGAAAATTTACCGTGCCTTTTTAAAAATAAAATACATAGAAAAGGTAATGGAAAAAATCACATGGTGCCAGGGCCATCTGGAGGCCCCAGGGCAGTCGTTGTGTGGAGGCCCTCAGTATCATGACCGAATGTTGTGGAATGCTAGCATTGTTACCTCACCAGGCCTCTTGCCTCAGCGAGGGAATTGTTACAGTATATATTGAAATATTGGCATCTCAAAATTTGTTGTTCATATTTTTCATTAGGGACACGTAAACTTCACTTTCGCCCAAATAATATTTTCGTTATGTTGGTTGTAGTTTTCCGTCCGTAAAAGAAGAAAAAATGACAATAATTCCAATAAATAAAACTTTTTGTTTCCTAATGCTGTTGTTATTAACTACTGTATTTTTATGATTATTCACACTAAATATGTCTTGCAGGTATCTGCATCGCCTTGAAGTACAGAGGCAAGTACAAAAGAAAGATGGTAATTCGGAGCATTAAACTAACAGGAAAGCAACCAGCAACAATGGAGGTCACCTGACGAGATCACTCTACTGATACTGGGTTGCATTTTATTTTTAGGGATACCGTAAGTGAATTCCGATCATTCGCTTGTGGTGACTATCGCAGTGGCTTGTTACTTATGGGCGTCATCTACCGGTGACAACTTTATTTACATGTGGCGCCATCAGTAGGCCGCCACATATGTTCAACCAGCCTTAACCAGGGGTCTCACTGCTCATGATTGTGGAGGCCCCTGGGCAGGTGCCCACTTTGCCCTCGCCTATCCGGACCTGCATGGTGCGAAAGCACAAAGAAATAAACAACACAAGAGGAGTTAAAAATAAACCACCTATGCATTAATCTAACATTGTTAGGCTACTTTTGTAGAACAACCAAGTTTCACTCCACTCTCTCTCCGGCCCTTCCAGTATTCTAGGCCAACTACCGGTTGGCGGCCGCCTATAGCGCAGCCTTCAGGTGGCGCAGAATCCGCCAATTTCTTGGTTTTGATGTCCCGAATGTTTTAGTGTGACGTGTAACGGGAGTGTAAATATTGAAGCTTGCCGATGGCGCAGAACTGTCTCGGGCTGGCCCTGGTTGGGGTTTATTCCTTCTAGTCGTGAGCGTGTTTGCTTTGTCTGCTCTTGCTTTAGCCTTTCAACGTTTGACCTGTTAGCACTGCTTGCAGATGTTACGACTGAGGGTGTGTGGTGTTACGTGAAATCGATTTCCTATACAAAAGTTGCTCGATTGATTTGCTCATGCCACCTGGATGGAGACTAATTACTTGAATAGTTTTTGCAGCGGTAACCGGATAATCGGCCAGTCACTTTTCCTGGTAATTTTGACCACACTCCGGAAATTTAAAAAATAAAATTCTCCGTTTGATATGACCGGACTCTGATATTATATGACCACTTTCTCCGTTTCAATCAACTCAGAATAAGCTTGGAAAAGAAGGGTTTTCTTTTAATAGAAGCGTTCGTCAGCGTCGCTGCATAAACTCGTTATTTTTGTTGGAAAGATGGTTTACCGGGACATTACAGAGATTTTACACACAAAATTAACCTACGCAAATTTGTAGGCCTACAGTGTGCAGTACGGGCTTGTGTGAAGGTCAGGATCAAACCTCTGTAGTGCTGCACGAATCATTCACATTTATATTTGTAAACTGACTTTAAATCTTTGGCAATCTACCATGGCAGCAAGTGAAGCTTTGCTGACAAAACAACATTCAAGAACCAAATCCCTAGGTGGAACGTGGATATGAAGGAAAAGTATTGTGCTGCCGAAAATGCTCACTTTTGATGGAAGAATAATGGTGATCTCCAAAATTGCCTTTTGGCAGAATGAAAGAAAGGCAAAGAGAGCACAGGTATGTATTTGAGCCTGCCGCGACTCAAAGGACCTATGCAGGGCTGATGCCATTGCAGTCATCGTCGTGCAAGACCACTCTGCCAAGCTGTTCTGGGAAACTATGAGAAAAGGCAACAAGAAACTTATATTCTCCAATCTGCAGTTGGGGTGCAAGTGGAAATAATGTTTCCGCAGCGATTTAAATGGAGCAAAATTAAGTTTATCAACTAACAATATAGATCAGGGGTCTCCAAACGTTTTTGTCCGAAGGCCACATAACCTAATACACTACATTTCGAGGGCCGGGCATCTTTCGTAATGAGATTATGTCGTGATATCTTACATTCTACCAAATCAATACATTTTTCGTGAATACATTGTTTTTATTTACGGGCAACACATCTTCCCGGACCGGATGAAATGGCTTCGCGGGCCGTATTTGGCCCACGGTCCGTAGTTTGGAGACAATGCACGGGCGCCCGAAGGAGGCAAAGAGGGGCACGTTCTTCCCACTCGAAGTCTTAAAAGTAACGCGTTACGGTTTAGTGATTCTTCTACACCCGCTAAATGGTACAGTATAGGATGAGCACGCACCATCAAAGCTAGCTGGCTGGGTTCGATTCCCGGGCGGATCATACTCACCGAAGTTTTGAAAAACTGTGCTGTGTTTCTGTTCATGTAATTTATGGTTTATTACGCTTGCAACCAAGGTGGTGCAGGTGTGGATTAGCCATCGCCACGGATATACGAAAGAAATGAAACGTCCGGTGACTGACACAGAATTTATTTAAAAAGGACTGCAGACAACGGTGTCTGTGATAGCAGCCATAGTCGATGCCAGTTTGGACTTCAGAAAGTAAGTTTGAATTTTCACTTAAAGTCTAGGGCTCGTCGTAGGTTGTCATCGTGTTACAGCTTGGACTCTTCAAAAGGTAGTTCGGAAAGACTAGATAAATTCGGAAATGAAAGGTGCATTAAACTTAACGTTGGCAGAGCTCAATACGAAAGCTCAGAATTGAGATATCAGCTTTTACTGACCTCCTTGCAACCGCAGAGACGATTTTCTGTTAGACTCACAACGAACTTCTAGGCATGCATGAGTAAGCCAGTAGTCTCCACTAGTGGCATATTCTCCAAGTCTTACAGGCTCTTCCTCGCCGTGCATTCTCAGTGCACGAGGTAATATCGTCCGTTTTGAAACTTCTGGGGCTTACGGAAAAGAAATTCGATGGTCCTGTGGCAGACAAACTCACCGGTTTCTTCCACTTCAGAAAGCATTTTCCCCGTTTTGTTAGAGAAAATAACAGCAAGTAACGTTTGCTCGTTGTAATCCTCTTGTTTGTCATAATAGCGCGATTCTTCACCTCTGAAATGCGTGCGAGTTGTCTACACTAGATACAATGACAATCCGTGGTGTAAAGCCGAATTGTTGTCTTATTCAATCGATTGCTGAGCGGCGGCAGATGTTAAGAGCAAAGCAAGGCCTAAATGAAGCTTATAAACGGTATATGATTATATCTGAAAAAGCAAAGCACATCGAACTGTAACTTTTCTGAAGCAACGGAGAAATGAAACACTGATGACTTTTGCAACAAACTAACTCTAATCACTTTTCAAACACATTACGGGCGTGCTAATAACAGAGAAGACAATGGGATGATATTATTCACCTCCGTCTGTACAGAATCGGACATGAACTGGTAAGTAAACTATCCTGTCACGATTGGCGCGCTTTCACTGTTGAAGCTTTCATTTCGGCAGCTTGTAAATGAAGTAAAATTTTGTCTAATATTGAAAGTGCTGCTCCAGCATGTGGTGCAAAGTATTTGGTGTTGTGTTAAAAGAGAGGCGCTTCATTGTTTATGACTGTACTTCACTAATAAACCTTTTTATTTCAGTGTTTCATTACAGAACCGTCGCCAGAAAGTCTACAATAGGTGGGCTTTACATTTGTGCAGGGGGCATTGAGATTGAAAATTTGATAAACACTCCATTGAATTAAATTGTTTCATATTTCAATTTGGGAGGCTTCGTGCTTTGTTTGGTGCGACGGGACTGTTTCAATCATGCTCTGGTATAAAACTGTCAAATTGATATTTTCGCTTTTAGTCTGAAACATCTAAGTTGAGAACAAAGCATATCAAAGGGAACATAAACTAACCCCTTGCAGTAGCCATGGACCTTGCGTGAATCTTCGTTTATAACATTGGTTCCCAAACTGGGGGTAAATTACTTCCCGGGGGTAATATGCGATTCTTCGAGGGGTAACGCAGAACCAAACCACATTGTTGTTCTGTATTATGAGCGATCACTGCAAAAGAAATTTTCGACAATAAATGCGAAAAGTTTTTATTGCTGAGTAATAAGACATAATCGCTACCTTGATTTGGGTAACGCTTTGAACAAGTTTGGGAACCACTGGTTTATAATCTTTCTCTCAGGCATCTCAACGGTAACTTTCCAGAATCAGACACCAGCAGTGGCTAACACGGGAACCTGTTTGCAGTGATGGATTTAGGGTGAGACAATTGCCTTTGGCACCCACTTTTTGAAACGCCGTGGGGCCTCCTTTCTTAAAATGTCGACTTTATTTTCACATTTTGTGCTTACGTAGGCTTTCTTGCCAATACGTTTATTGTGCCTGTATGTGGCACAAACAGAAGGTTTTGCTAAGATAGAACCGGACAATCTGAAGCGCGATGGTATTGATTGTTGATGATGGGCAGAAAAATCTACCAATCTTTGAAGCAATGTTTTGTGATGATCAACACCGAATTTCGGTTGCTTATCACTATATGTTCGTTGGATTAATTTCAGTTAGTAGGATATTAATTAGTGTGAAATAGCAGCAAAATGAATATCACGCAGTATATGCAAGTTTCATAATTGCTGTGATTTTTCAAACCTGAGTGCCTATTTCTGTTAAAGAGCCCCCTCAAAATCTTTCCCTAGGGCCTTCAAATTCCTGGGACCACAACTGCAAATTTGTTGCAACTTCTCTCACAAAACCGCCAGACAACCAATTGAAATTCTCCCCTTTTTAAAAAAACACACCGAAAATGGTTGATGATCTTTTTTTTCTCCGCTTCAATTTCTTCGAATTTTGGCGTCCGCTTTTTTTCGACTGCACCTTAAACAGCGATCTGGATCCGCTACTGTTAGAAACTAACAAGAATGTCATATTACGTGTACAAATCCTACAGTTTGTCTGTGAAAGGTTGTTTCCATCTATTTTATCAATGAAGCAATCGCAAGTCAGCAGCTACATATTCAGCAGCCCCATGGCCACAGTGGGGGCTTTGGTGGGCTTAGCCCCCAAACAAAGCTCCAAGCCCCCTTTCCAAATTGAAATATGAAACACTATAAATTAGTGGAATTTTTGTCAAATTTGAATGTCAAGCCCCGCCTACGCGAACGTAAAGCCCCCTGCACAAACGTAAAGCCCCCCTATTGACGACTTTCTGGTGACGGTTCTGATTTTCAGGACATTTCAAAGACACTTAAACAAGCACTAAATCATACTGTGATGTATTGCTTTTAAGTTGAAATTTCTGAGTTCAAACAATAATACTGGCCTCACAGGCAGAGTGTGCGCATTCATGTGAAACGACGACAGGTTTTCTTTCCAAAGTCGACAGAAGGTTTGTTGGACTGGTGAGAAGCTATTAAAGACAATGCTGTACGTCCTGCATTTTCGAGATCGATATAAAGCAAATTTCTGAACCACAAACAGCGCACTTTATAAGGCAGAGCTGGCACACTACAGTCTTTGTCTGCTCAGTCTCGCAAAGTGCCACATTGGCACGTTGACACTGATGAGCCATACCATGGGGTTGCCCTGGCTCATCAGTGTCCCTGCAATGGTGAGTTCCATTCAAAGGTAATCGCTGCTAATTTTTAAAAGGTGGTTTGTCTGTACTGCATTACCACTATGTGGAATTAAGGCATGCATCGTAGGTAAAATAGAAACGTTGACATGGTGACATTTAGAATGAACATTTTTTGAACAACAAAATGATGTTTTTCAACAAAAGGAAATTTTGAAGCAAAAAAGTTTATATAAAAATGTTGTTTTGTCATCAAAAAAGCTTTTTAGCAGAAATATTTTTGGGTGACGCTGGTCGGCTAGCATATTACGTTGTGTCGGCTCACAAAAGCACTCCTGGGTAGCGAATACAATTAATGCAGTGTTTCCCCGACCAAAACGTCACTTATGCTTTCTCACCAGGTGATTGCATCCACAATGCCATAGGCTTTATTTGCAGTTTCGCACTGCTCTCGAACGGCAGTCACTAAACTGATGTTTGAAACAAGTTTCGATGTGATTTGGAGCCGTAAGTCTCATTGAAATACTGACGGAAGTAGGAGATCTATACAAAGACAGGTGGACCTAACGTCAGAGTGGCTGTTGGCAGGCAGGCAGGAAAACACAGCCGGTGGCGAAGAACGTGGACATCTTTTCTGTCCAGGCTGAAGGTGTCTCAGACAGCAGGATTACGATATAGCGTTAATATTAGAAAATCTTGATGTGCCTGTGAAGTGTTTTAATGGTTGCATGAGGTCAGGACACTTAGCAGAGCTAATCTAGTTGATTATGGCAGTTTTGAAAACGTGTAGCTTGCGTTTGTGAGTTAGTCAGTAGTTCTAACCTGGTAAGCTTGGAAACAGCCAACTCGAAACATTTACTTCTGTTAGTTGTGAAAATCACAGATAGAACTTTGGAAAATCAAACCCAAGTTAAAAAAATTATATTCAAATTTTGGTTATTGACCTGCCCTGCAAAACTGAACGATATGCACATAAAAAAACATATTTCTCTTCTAAGCAACAAAAACCTAAACAATTGAAAAAGTGGTTCGATTTTATAATTTTGAAAGAAACCTTGATTTGAAAATGCGCACAAAAAGCAGAGTCAAGGCAATTCGATAAGAAAACTTTTTCACATGTTGGTATACCAGAAACCCACTTATTTCCACTGCAGACGGTGTAGTAAGATTTAAATCTTAACAAACATATTTTATTCAAAGGACAGCAATAAAGTTTTGTCTCTCTTCAATTCCAAGTACACTTAGTGGCACATTGTTTGAGACTTTAAAAACTGTACCGTGTAAGCAAATACGACGCTTCTGAAAACTTTCACCCTGCTACAGCTGCCATTGCAATATATTATACAACACTCTCGCCGGTTTGTTTTTTACCTTTGCCTTTTTCGCACTTCTGTTTTGAATCCCCGCAATATGACGTAAATGGAGGCGAAGCAAATAAAGAAACCACTGGAGCGGTTGGGGGAGGAGTGGCGCTGATGTATACTTTGAATGGAGCGACCAACCGTTACTTTATAGTTATAGGTTGGCAACGAACTTGCTTTTCAGGGAGCTTACCTACGCACCTATGATTAGAGGACTTAAGGTTGCGGAGCCAAAGCAACGTTGGAGAAAAGTTCTCATCAAGTTTGTAGGACTAGGATTATAAACTCTCCAGTTGCCGTAAAACAAGCAAGTTACTTACAAATATTTTGCCCACACGCCAGTCCATTGCAACACCTGCGCAGGCAACAACAACTAGTTTTTGTACGAGCTATTTTGTTTTCAGTATCGATGACTTGCGTGTGCCTACCCTGCTCATGAACTGTACAAACGGCCGTATGTTACGTGACAACAAAAGTAACGTAGCGATTAAACAGAAAACGATCATCTGGCAGAAGTGACAGCAAATCACAGTGCTGGGAAAAATGATACTCTGCTCGAATAGTGACATGGAAAATGCGACTCGACGACATGGCTGATGTTTGGTTATGCTTTTGTTGCAACAGACAAGTTTTTACACGTCATAAAATTTTTGAAAAACAATATTTTAATTTTACGACATTGAAACAAAATTGTGATTTGAGCATTAAAGAAAACTTTTTCTGCAGCTAATTGTCGATAAAAACGGCACCTCAAGCGCCGATGTTTTGCAGCCACGCGAAAAAGTGCAGTCACACCGTTCTTCCTTCAAAAATTGAGTGCGTAACGTACCCCGCGTTCGATTCTCAATTCACTGGTTGTGGCTTGCATAATTTGAACATTTGGAAAAGTTCCACAGTTAACAGGAACAGCAAGCACAAATAATGACGTTTCTTCAAAGCCTCTACAGTTGGGCACAATCAAGGCAAGCGTTGATCTTGTTTACACATTCGAATACTTTATTGCAGCTTATACGAAATACAAATTGAAGTAAAGTTCCAAATAAAAATAAAGTTGAAAATGTCATGCGGGTGTGTCGAAAAAGTATTCTGGTTCTCACTATAATCTGTCAAGCACAACCCAGAAGGCATAACTTGTTATGGAAAGCAGGAACGTGCAAAGGTGAATGACGACCATCTACGGAAATATTAAGTTGCATGTAATGCATGCTGATGAACACTCCGTCAATATATCTAGTTTGGCTGCCAGGTGTAACGTACAGTACATATTAAAACGGGCTCAACTGGCAAACGTTCTCAAACAAAATAAAACAAAATAAAAAATATACGACTTTTCATCCTGTCAACGACCGGCCTTCATCAAGTCACAGAACAAGACTCAGCAGTGGTCACCGTTTTTTTAAAAGCAAAACGCAGTAAAACAATCTCAGTAATGTAATATCGCGAGTCTTGTCAATAACAAACAACAATGTGCAACATGTCATTATCAATGAAACATTGTAGAGCTTTGATTTGCTGTCCCGCTGGTGAATTCACTCTGGAAATACTGTACAAAAAAGGTTAGAAAACAGTATTTGCGTGTGGCAGGTGAAGGACTCGGTCGATTAGTTCATTCCTACAAGAGTACCGTAAAATTGCATCGTTTGGCAGGAAAGCTCACTCAGGTTTGTGAAGGTTGGATCCTGGAAAATATTTGTTGTTGCTTCAAGACAAGTCTATTCACTGAAAGGAATTGGGCAGCGGTTTAATGCTAGAAATACCTTGCATGCATAGATGGCATTAGTATCAATTTCAAAAAGCGTTTTTACTCAATTGTGCGACAAGTCCAGTGCAATAACTATGAGAATTATGGTTATGTCAAGATTGACCAGTCACTTCCAATGCTGTACAATGACGATATTAACTTACTAGAAACATGCAAAGCGTTCAGTGCATTGTCAGGAATCAACTCCGCACAACTTGTGTATCTATGCCTCCGTCCACCTCTACGGAAAACTATAAAAGACATTTCTTTCGGGGGACACGCTTCACTGCCTCTCTGAATTCGACCAGTGGCTTCTCAGTTCATCTCAGTATCATGGAGTTCTGCTTCATTAAAGCCTTTCATGGTCAACTAATAGGTTTTAAGGGCATTAGCTTCCAGACATGTCATACAGTCTTCCTGCGCTTACCACCAATACTTTTGCAGACCTATTTAAATAGTCATGGCTGATCCTGCAAGCTCATTTAGAAAGTTTCATTCTCCTTCAAGAATTTTTCTGATTTGACGTTTAGGTTGCCGCATCAAGCAAGAATATCTGATCTGTTTGTTCATCTGTTTAACAGAAACGAAATGTCTATAAGAAAACAAAGTGCACAAGAAACAATAAGCACATTTACACAAAATGTCTGCACGCTTGACAGCACGGGTTGGTTTGCGTGTGAGTAGCTTGCTCACGACAAAATTAGGCCAAAATAAAAACCTGAACCAATATGGCAGTGTGTGTTTTGATTCTTTATCGATATTTTTATTTCAGTAACTAAAAAAAGTACAGTATAAGCCAAATACAAGGATATAAATAACGCTTCACGCGACTGCATGAAAGCACTACGTACTCTTTGAGAAAAGCAATGATATATCGCAGTTTTTCGAAGTTAATCATCATCAACACTTGTGAACCATTACGGAAACAAGCATTAATACTACGACAGCATCGCTGACCTTCTGCATCGTAGGTCAACTTCAGCGGAATATTAGTTAATTCCATTGCACCTCAACGTGAAGGGGTCAAAACATAAAGATTTAATTAAGTTGCCGGGCAAAAGCAGCTTGGGCCGAACGTTAGTCAGGTTGTCATCAACCTGACGTTGCTGATGATTTGGGTTGCACTGATTACAGGCTATAGGACGAAATCGAGATGCATGGAGAGGTTGTGTGCCACGACAGAGATCTTCACAATATTCTCCAAGCGTATGAGAGATACAGTAAATGAGCTACTTCGAAAAAAATAGGAGTAAATTAAAGAGCTTTGAAATCATTTAAAAGATATCACATAGGACAACTACTGTATATGAAGACACTTAGGAGCCATGAATGTCAATGAGAATTACTAGGGTAGACTGCTAAGCACACAGAGGCCTCAATATACTTGTCAATGACTTCAGATATACTCACTAAGCGCACATTGCTGGCCCTTTCAAGGTTTGACCGGCGGTTGCGCGCGATATGATACTGAATGTCAAGACGCTTTGTGAAAAGTTCGTCACATCACGTTCAGGAAGTCAGCCGTGCAAAACGCAAGGTGAAACAAGGTGTGAGGCCTGGCAGAACATTCTTGAGAGACTTCTATTTGCGGAGGTATAACGTTGCAGTTGAGTTTGCGTGCATTGACAAAATAAGCTGAAAGAAAACTGTTTGTTCGAAGTAAAAGCTTTGAACTGTGGTCGGTCTCTTACAAGAATCGAGGAGATTCCTCCTCGCTCCGTTGCAATTCGTGAAAAGCGCCGCTCGACCGGCGAAAGCGAGGTTTGCATCAGAGCGAATTGGCGGTGTGTGGATCCGCACAGATATGTTTGAGGCATCACTAGGTCAACTGCATCATGATGTCAGTGAGCAAGCATCGTCACAGGGCGTTTACCATGCCAAATCAAATATTTTGCTTTTGTGTAATTAGAACAGCTGTTTAGCAAAGATGTAAGATATTTCAAACTGTTTTTTTGAAAACAAACAGCTTCACTTTCCTAAGAGGGGCATGTTAAATTCAATACGACCAAGAAACACAGATCAACAGGTTATTTAAGAAAACATCTCTGTTTCATGTGAAACCAGTTAGGCTAAACTCGTTTGATCCAGTTCAGCACATGAGCAAAAACCAGTGCCTTGGCAACTTTTTTGCTTTTCTTACGGTTGCTGCCAATTTATGTGATGAGCAGCCGACCAGCAGTGTACGAGCTTCGTGTTATTTCAGACTTACGGTATGTTGAAACAACCCAAACCTTGTTAAACGCAGATCATTACCTCTATCTTTAGCGCTAAGAAGCTTTCGAACCAGTGTTTGCAACATAAACCCGTTGGGCTTTTCAAGCAGCTATCTCTAAACCAGTGGACGCGGATTAAATTATCTCCTAGTTTTATTTTAGAAAGCAACAGAGGATCTTTTGCTGAAACATGTTTGAAATTTTTATTTTAAAATCTGTGTCAGATCTCCGAACACTTAAAATGTTGCAACGATTCTGACATACGACGCCAGATGTGCCGGATAACCTACTTACCACCTTTATATCCATTAAAACTTTTGAGATCAAATCTAATTTACTAATGTGAAAATATTGTTTTTTCCTCAATTGACTGGTTATACTTGCGTAAGTATCGTGTTTCTTGTACAGTGTAATTCTTTTCTTTCACAGTGTAAGTTCGTACGTTTCACACAATATCTCGTGTATCTAGGGTGCATTACACTTTTTAATTTTTCGAGAATTTTGACAATGACCTTCAGTGTCCTCTTATTCTCGTTCAAAATATTTCACTGGCCCAACAGCACTTCCTGCGTTTCCAACATAGAAAAGAATAGTCACCTTCAAGAGTTTTTTCGCTACTGCAATACAAAAGCATTAATTTAAGTGCGGTTTAGCGAATTTGTCCAATTCGTAGAGAACAAAGTAAAACTGAAATTCACATTTCAGCTGCGAATGGGTTGATTGGGCCAGGAAGCAGTGAATACTGTGCTTTGTTTGCTGCAGCAAAGCGAGTGACAATTTGCTTCATGTAAATGTTCTAAACGTATTTCAGTTACCAAGAAAGTTTGGTATTTAGTTGTCGTTGAGCTCAAGAAATACGAGTTATAAAAAAACCAAAGACAAATGCCGATTATCATCGAATTTTCCAGCATATCAGATGACGAGGCATGACAACCGTTGCATAATTTATATGCAGATGAGCTCTTTCGAAACGATCAGCAGAGTCTGCCTTCCGTGACTTAAACCAGGCATACTTCGCAAAGCGTGAGACAGTAAATCTTATGCACTCAGTGTGATTGCCGATCGACCGCTTTGACTGTTTTATGGCTTTACGACTAAAAAGTGAGATCACATTGCAGAGGTTTGTCGTGGTCAACAGCTAGTAGCCTCCGTTGCATGTAGAAAAAAGCTGAAAATTAGAAATATTTAAAATTGAGTTATCGTTTGTTAGAGCTGCTTGAATTAGAAGGCAAGCCAGTGCTGAGGTCTCAGGCAGTTTTTGAGAAGCATGAAGTACATAACCGGTTTTCCTATATTTCTTGCAGCTGCTTGTCCTTACTGGCAGTAGCTAACCCTGAAAGTGAAAAAGACATTTTGAACGGTGCAGAAAGTGAAAAAGATATCTTGAACGGTGCAGATTTTATCGCCTTGACCTTCACCATGCCATTTATGAAACTTTGCGGTGGCTTGAGTATCAATAATGATAAAGAATTTAAAGTGCAAAGATTTTTATGCAACTATAAGAGAAACGTTGATAGTCCTGCGTGTGCGTCAGCGTAAAATGTAAGACGTTAACAGAAGACTCCAGGGCGATTGTGAAAACAATTCACAAAACTGCATTTAAAATCTTCCCCTACATCAAGGTTGCTCAACCTGTGGGCCATGGCCCACTAGTTGGCCACGGTTGAATTTTTGACAGGCAATGACCTAGTATTTTGAAATTGAGTATGTTTTGCAAGCTGATCCTTTTAATCGAAAAGGTAGGTAGCTCTTGAGCTTTAAACATCATAACGCGCTCTCTTTCGTCGTTACGTGTTAAAATTTATTCCGACATGGAAATAAGTTCCACACAGTCTACCACGTTGCGCACAATATGTAGCTACTGAAGGTATTTTGAGGCAGACAGGTGGCTTGTGTTCAGGGCTGTGAAGCTGGAACTCATGTTTCAGGCCTCGGCCCCGTGCATCCAAAATTGCTTGGGCTCTAGCTCATAGCCCTGCTTTTGTTGCCATGAAAACACAATCTAAAAGCAGGTATTATGTGGAAGATGACTTGATCTGTGCCTTATCATGAATTGAACTTTGAATATCTATGCTTTCTAAAAATAGAGGCTCAGCTTTCGCTATGATTTTAACGCATGCTGTGTTATGAAGTATTGTTGTTAATTGTGTTTATTTCTCAAAGCTTATCAAATTCGCAATAAATTCGAAATAATTCGGCCATCAACTTTAAACCAAGATACGAATTTATGAAACTGTCGAGGGGCGCCCGACGAGACAACCTGTTTAACACTTTTTTTCGGTGTCCCAGCGCCTTAGCTTTAATTTGTATGAAATTGGTTAATGTTAGCGCCAATAAACTTTCTCTCTCTCTCTCTCTCTCTCTCTCTCCTTTGTACATGTGCATCACTTGACGCACTGGAGACGTTGTACAGGCAGTGGGCCACAGACGCTCTATTTGTTTACTAATTGAGCTACATGCTTGAAAAGGTTGAGAACCCCTGCCCTAAACTGACCGTGTTCTTGGTTACTTATAGTTGGAACAGCCAAGGGTGTGATGTCCACTTTCCACTAAGTGTTTACAGCAGTAGATGCAGTTAAAGGCGAAAAAAGTGTTCTTTCAAAAAATTTATCATAACTCATGTCTTCGGAAAACTATGCGTTCTGAAGTAAATGGATGGCCCTAAAAATTTTCATAAAATCTCATTGATTCAGATCAGCGTTCTGCCCTTTCGCTTTCCCATTTTCTGTCTACAGAAAAATAATACAGTTGAGCAGTACATTCATGGAGATAGCAAAAACCTTTCTTGGTTTCTGTCAAAAAACAAAGAAAGCAGGAATTGCATTTTGCGTTTCAAAGCAATTTTCGGAGGGACTTGCCATTCAAAGCCTGTCATGTTGAAGAACATTAGCAACATATTTGATTACCTAAAAGCATTTGAGATGAAAGAATTTGCAAAACCATTGTTCTTGCAAAAACCATCTTCGAACTGTATTCACTGGCACGTTCACTGAATTAAAGTACAGAAAAAGCGATGATTTTATAAAAGCTTGTTCCACAATTTTAATGCGAGATATAGTGAAAATTATGGGCGTTCTAGGACAAAACGTTGGGTCCGTTAGTTTGGCTTCCGTTAGTTTTAACCTCTGTCATCATCCTTATCGGTCAGGAATTACCGCTTTGTAATTAAATTATTTTTCTTTCGTTACGATTACAAAGAAAAGCCCACCGTTGTCAATAACGCTTGCTGTTTTTCTATTACGCTTCTCTTTTCTTGAATCAAAACCAAAACTCTACCATTGACATCTTGATACCCGCTATCCAGAAGAGTTTTCCTGGTTTGAATGCAGCTTTGTGCTGCATGAGAATTTCTCCGCTCTGCCAAAGGAATTCCATGTCACAGGAAAACTTCACGATCGGAAAATTTTCTGGCTTCCTCCGTAAATTCTGTTTCTAACTTTACCATTCATTGGACCCTCAGAAGGACTTGTATTAAGCACATTAAGCATACAGTGCATCGGTTGTGTGGACGAGCTTTGTATGAAGCAATGTTCAAGTATGACGACAGGAAATAAGTTGATCGCGTTGTATCTTTTTCATGTATTTTTATCTTTTATCAAATGTTGGAAAATTAGCAGAAGGGACCTACATTATTGCAACAAAGCGCAAGACTGATTGCGCAGCACCCGACCACCCATGTTAACAGAACAGTCGCTATACGCTTGCAAAATTTGACAGGACAGGTTTTTACGTAACGTGCAGCCCCCCATTTTTATGAGTTCTTTTCGGACACGTTTATGGAATATACCCAGGGGCGTAAGTGACGGGGGCAGAGGGGCAAATCGCCTCCTCTGGCAAGCTGAATGTAGAAACCGGGCCCCCACTTGGCATATATTTCGGTTTTAGTGGTTTTCAGTATAGGTTGTTGTGTTTTTGTGTGTTTCGGATTATTTTTCGGTAATTTAGGGTTGCAATATAGCCCAGGGTTGTCCATGAGACATATTTATCTGTCCCATCCCATAGCAATTTATGCCTATCCCATCCCATGGGATTCCCATTACATTATTATAATATTAATATGGAATACAATTCAATTAAAATTATTAAATCTATGAAAGTTTAGGTTTAGTATCTACTAAATAGGGCTACATGTACAAAGAGACATGCAATTCGACAAAATTTATTGACTTTAAAATTCAGAAGTACAGTCTAAGTATGACAATTCAGTAACGTTCTGTCACTCTCATTCTATTTCTGAGTCTCATGGGAAATACAAATGTGTGCTGTCCCATCCCATGGGACATTTCCCATGAGATTCCCAAAGGAATGACATTCCCATGGACAAGCCTGGTACAGCCAACCACATCCAGATTCACCATCATTTCTCAATTTTTTTCTGAGTGTTGGCTGGTGGGCCACTTTCAGCTAAGTTCACCCCCTGGCTCAAACCTCTAGTTAAACGCCACAGTGTATATCTATTGTTCTTTTACGACAGTGCTGAAAGTCTCGCTCTTGTTTTAAATGTTGGTGCACTTGGATTTTTTAGCGTTGCTGCTGTAGGTGCTGAAGTTTTGTAACTGTTGGAACGGAGAAGACAACGATGAGTAGGGGCTCAAGGAAGAGGAAACCCCGTTCTGCTTCTTTGATGGAAGACGTCATGAAGAACGCCACAGGAATTTTGATCAACATCACTCCTCCAATGTTGGAAGAGAGTAAGTGTTACGACATAATTAGATACGCTTGCACGTATTCAACTACTTTCGCGCTGCGATTTCCAGCTATCGATTGATTTACTGCGCGTTGCACACTTCATGCCTTACAATCTTGGAATAGATCTACAAGGGTTGCATGATTAAGACTTTCATTAATTGATAGGCTTATTTTCTATTTCATATGACTCAGTTAATAAGCAGAAACAATGCAAGAAGCCATCATGCTAAGAAGCAATCAACTGTCAGTGGAAATTGCAGTAGAATAAATGAAAGCACAAGAGCAAGAAAACTGATCAATACAAGCAAAGATTGTCACTATGTGTCACATAGGATTGGTGAAAGACCATGGAGGTCATCTAGTCAACCAACTCGTTTGAAACGTACAGATGAAAAGAGCATGCTTATATGCACACAAGAAAGTGCATCGAGTCTCATTTAGGAAATTCGGTCTGGTCAAAAAATATTTAACACAGAAGGAAAAAATGAAAAAATAATTGATGAAGTAAAAAAATTAAAAAAACAAAAAATATGGGGTGTAATTTTATCCGTAATGGATGTGCACAAAAACATCAAAAAGAAAAAAAAATTCAAAAAACAACAACTTGCATTATTCCAATTACTAAAACCAGTAAAGACAGCATTTTGTTCCTAATAGAGTGAAATGTTACGTAAACACATAATTACGTATCTTTTCCATGTGATGGATATTTCTTAAATTGCCTTTTAAAGGTAAAGGTAGTAGAAGACTTAATGGAGTCTGATATTGAAGACCACATGCACTTTTGGAGCAACAAATGTAAGGGAATATTTCCCTGAGGATAAATCAACTCTAGATAAAGATAGGTTGTTAAAATTTTCCAATCATTGGAAGTCTTGTGGGATGAGAATGAATGGAGTTGATTGGAATAAAATATTAATCAAAATGGCTTGGATGCAGATGGTTTTGACAAGCGTGCATGAATTTACCTACTGATAAGTTATAAAGTTTGAGAAGGCATAAAATATTTAAGTGCTGAAAAGATTATTCCAAGGAGGTATGGTATGTTGGTTTTATTAGTTTTGCAGCTTCATTTTGAAGTTCTATGGAAGGCTGAATGGATGCGTTTGAAGCACATTGAAGATCGCGTTAAGTGCTATAGGAATGGGTCAAACACTTTCATCAATATTCAGAGTCGCTCTTCGTTGAAAAGCGATTACGATCTTTGAAAGGTGCTGATACGGAAACGATTGACTTGAGTATGGGTTCTCACCGGGCAGTATAGGTAAATGTGCTGTAAAAACATAACTGAACGAATTGCTATCAATGCAACCGAGTCTGTGCAGACAAAAGCCATATTAGCATTTTCTCTTTTAAGCAACATATACAGCTGCCGAAGTCGGGGGCGGATCCATGGGGGAGGATTGGGGCAATCTCCCCCTAAAACCTACTAAAGTAACTTTATTCACCACGATTTTGTAAAGTTCGGAAAACAGCATTCGCGATTTAAAGCCATGTTGCCGTCCATTGTTTGTCACAGCAGTGTTGTGACGTATACTTCATCCCTCTTACAGTAGTGAACCAGTAATGAGACTTGACTATCAAATATTACTGAAATTGCCCCCCCCCAACGTAACTGGCTGGATCCGCCCTTGGCTGAAGCTTTGTGTGACACGGTTCGGGAAGGCAAAAGGAGGGCATGATGAAAAGGTTGCAGTGCAACATAAGAATGCAGAATGTTGCCGTACACGTTTCTTGAAAACGCTGAACTCTCATCGCTTTGGTTTTTTGATTTCTAATCGTAGTCAATGCAACAAAATGGTCCCGGATTACTGTTTGGCCACTTTTTCAAACGCGTATGAACAACTATTTTTGTCGGCTTGCCCATCTGCTGTTGTTGTCGAACTCAGTGAGTTTGTCGCTGACCACAGAGTTAGAAATCTTCTTCTGAGAGAAGGAAACAATTTCACAAGCACTTTGTGCAATTTGCTGGTATTATTTAAAGTATTTTTAAATCAAAATTTCTTTTGATTTCCCGTTGCACATTTTTCAAAAAATATTGTATTCGCAACGTCAGAGTGCGAATAGACGGTTCCGTGCAACAACCTGCGACTAGCAGGCAATTTTATCATAGGAAATGTTATCACCTGAGGAATCCTTACAATTTAATGACAAGAATAAACCATACTCTTTGTTGCTGTCGCTGAAAATGACGATATTTACGATTTTGCAGTTCATTAAAAATTTTGACAGCACCACTTTGCTTCGTACTATTTTTCTTCACATGCAATTCGCGCATCCACACCAAAGCAAAGATTCGTCCAAAGTGATCAATCGGTTGCCCATACCTCAACAGCCCACACCTCCCCCTCCATAAGATAGGGCTTTAAATACCCTGATTAATGAGCACATTAACAATGAGCTGTTTTTCGATTTCAGTTGTAGCCTGCAGTAAAATTTTCTGAGCTGACAAACGCATTTTGCAATTGCAATCCTTACTTACCGAATTGAAAGCACAGGGTTTGAATATCTTACGCAACTTTCGTATAACGCATTCGTTTATTGTTTCAACAATTGTTTTTCATCCGGAAAATTCCGACATTCACAAGACTCGCTGCAGCTAAATGTACCGATCTATCACTACATGTATCGATCTATCACTACGGTCCTATAGGCATCCAACCTGATCAGCTTCGTCGCGAAAGCGCCACACTGTCTCTAGCACGCCGTGCCATGGGGCCTGGACATATGCCCCACTTACCTCTCACCTGTTCATCGGCTGGGAACGCACGGCCTATCAAATCGATACACCCATTTGTACCCGCCGTATGCAACAACTCATCAGTTCATCTGACGACCACAACAGCGTTCTGGGCAGATCACCGATGGAATGCGGAGTGGTTGGGCAACACTACGAGAATCCGCATTTTCATCCCCGATATCGGCACCTACTCTCCTAGAATGACCCTTCCAAAAACAGCGTGGGTCCGGCTTAGCCGCATCCGCACCGGTGCCGAACGTTTCCACTCCTGCTCACACAAATGGTGCATGACCCCTTCTGCGACTTGTGAATGTGGCGCAGAGGAACAAACCGTTGACCAGGTTGTCCTTCAATATCCAATCCATCGACCTGCCTCACGGCCTGACGGTTCTGGGTGACGAAACAATCTAATGGCTGCTCAACATCTGCCCCGAGATCTAGTGCGGCCTAGCAGTGGGTGTAAAGAACTGACTCAAACGATGAAGACTACAGTCCTAAATGTGAATAAAGGTTTCATCTTTAAATAAAATTTCGCGAGCAAAGCTGCGCACCAGGGATTACCGTAAACCTCCCGCACGCTGGTCACACCGGCCCACTCATCCTTACTGATAGATATCAGCCACTGCGCTGCCTAATCGCAAATCTAAGAACAGGTTGGCAAGGTAGGATCCGTTAACTGCATGAAGTTTAAAAATAGCCAATCTTGACCAAAGACCACGCGGAACATCACAAACGTTTCGAGTCACGTGATGATTTGGAGCGGAAAAGGTGGGAGGTGGTTTCCAAGAATCCTTGGGATTGTCAAAATTTTGTTCAGGTGTTTGTAGCTATATGTTGGTAAAAATGAGGAAGGGAATATTTCTGATAACGCTTTTCACAACTGGTGCGCGACAGCGATGATTCGAGATGCGGTGAAGTTTCATGCAGGGGTACAGTGGTAAATAAAGAGGTGCGGGAAAGCCGTTCCCACTCCATTACACCCCTGGTTTCATGCCAGCAGGCAGCAGTTGCTTTCCAAAAAATATGTTTTTCTTCCATGTAAAAATTCCAATTCTTTAATTTGAATTTGTTGAAATAACATGGAAGGTTCAATATTTATATCCAAACACCTAAGGCGCAATACTACACTGGAACCACAACCAGAAAATAGTACAACGAGCAAGAATTTTACCGCCGGAGGGCGTCGTGGTCCACATTGCGAGGCCAGCGCTTCTTATTCAAGGCTGTAAGGGCAATACTGGGCTTTTTCGCCATTTTTTTGCAATCGATAATGACGTATGCTGCATTTTAATAGGTATTGAGAAGTGCATTAAAATGTTTTTGAAATGCTTTTCAAAACATTTACATTCGCTTGCATAGAATTTTCGGGCATGCAACTGCAACTGGCAGCACTGATCTGTGGCGCGCTTGGTAAAAACTTCGTAATTAGAGCCGCTTGAAAAGAGTAGGAAATTTCATATTTCCAGTGAACTGCTTCTTTTCGAGGTGAACATCCAGATTTTAAGTAAAAAATTTGTACTGCTGAAAAGTTTGGTAGAAAATATTTGACAATACCATGGTTCATTTGCATTTCTACGTGATTCTGTTATGTATATTACAATTCCCATATTTTCTATTCACGTGTTTGGCTCAGACATATGGTCAATATCACAAGTGGGTAAGCAAAAACGCTCGGCAATAACACATGTATATAACACATCACAGAGTAGGTGTTAGTTGGGTAAACGCAAGCAGCACTGAAAAGGAAAAAACACTAAAGCAATGCATCTACAACTACTGTTTTGCATTTGCTCATTGTTGAACGAAAGAGTTACATGGTGGCGGAAAATTAAGGACTGTAGAAAGCGTCAGACAATTAAAGTCGACGGATAAAAAAATTAGATAAACATGCACATCTTTGAACAGAAGTATACAAAGTGTTTCTAATGAAGCCACCTAACAAAATAGATACTTCATCAAGGGCAAACACTTATTTTCAGGGTGATGTAATGCAAAATTTGATGTGCGTTGTTTTAGGTTGCACAGAATGGAGGTGTATAGTGCCAGGAACGTTTACTTGCTCCACAATTGACAGGCATATTGGAATGCATGCGAGGACGAGATTTTGATCACAATTCTATGATTTGATTTACTGAAGATAGCGGTCCAACAGCATAGGTTGATGTACTGACAAATGGCTTTCTTGATGAAATACTGAAAGTGACGCCTTCTGAGACCATTTGCGCTAAAGTTGAAGTTGAATATGCCCCATTCAAACTGGTTTAGGTTTTACTCCATTCTAATAGATTGGTGAAACAATATTCACAGCGGCAAATGTGGATGCAATTGGAAAAGGGAATCGAATTAGAATTTCTTTTTCTCTTGGTTGGCGGTATGGGCCAAAACCACAGTTGTGGTTATCTCTCTTGTCTTGGTAAGTAGGATTACCACAAGTCATTCACGGACACCACAGTTGATAAATCATCCCAAGTCTCGCCAAAAAGGTGTTCACTGTGAGCCGCTAGTCTATCGCTACTGTTGCTTCTGTATGTCCGTGGTCATTTTTCCGTTTTCAAAATCAAACAACTTCAGTTGGTGTTTTCGTAAGCAATACATGGAGTTGTTGTAGATTCTTATTGTGAATAATGTAGCCACAAATATCGAAAGTATTTTATTCAAGGCTTCCACCATATTGTTCAATTGGTGTCCATTTCAACTTTCACCTAGTTCATCATCTTTTACTGAAACTGTTTGACCCGTTTCAGCTTTTTTTGTTGATTACGCAAAGACTACGCCATAGCGGCGCAAATGATTGATCAGTTACATCAAATGACGCAACTTCCGTTTCTTACGTTCAGTCGCATCAAAGCGCGAGCAGTGAACTAGAATGGTCGGTGAGTTGGTACACCACGAGAACTGCAGCTGCTTTGTACAGTCAGGCCGTAGTTGCAAGAGCAGGAGCCTTACTTGGAGACAAACAGATTGTTCTCGAGGTAAGAGAGTTAAAGAAACGCTGTGCCTAAACTGCAGTTTACATCTTTGACATACGTCAACAAAGGTCAGCTAGAGGTATGCGTTAGCTAAGCCAGTACGAAAAACATTTGCGTGTTTCATGGAGTCCAGCCTTGTTCTTGCGGCTTGCTAGCCCGTGAGCCACTTGTGGCAAAGTAAAACACCCGAATTGATCATAGTACGTGTGCGGAGTGATGGGGTTCCCGGCACGATTGGCACGATAAGTCGTGGACAAGACTGTCTCACAACTACTCAGTGGCTCAGCTGGCTGTGGCTGATGCCGCTGACCTCACCCGATAAAGCTAAAATAGTTCACATTGCATCGATCTTTACAAGAGCAAAGACAGGCAACGCATGAATTGCATGTCTTGGCTGGGCTTTTTCGCGGATTCAATTCTTTACACTATCGCGCAACCAGACTCTAGCGCGACATAAATTATGGATGCTTTCGCCAGACTTGGTGGCTGTTGGTTGTGTTCAAGACACAGCAGCTTCCTGATGGACATGCGGCCATCTTCACAGCGTAACTACGTGTAATTGAATCCTGACATGATTCGATGTCGCAACGAAAACCTCAAGAACAAGCGAACAGTGGTTGCGATAGAAAACACAATGTGATAAAAGCTGCTGAAGTTGTGAGGAAATCTGGGCGAAGGTGGCATAGGTACAATTGTGCTATAGTTTTTTTACTTAATTTTTACAGATCAGCAATGTCTTTGTGTCTGATTCTCAATACATTTTATCCAAGAGTTAAAACACAGGTGCCTGCATGTTCTTGTTTTGTAGTAAAGAAATGAAAAAGAATGTTACTCGCAGAGCAGCAAGGCAAGTCCAATCCATTATAACAGTTGCCACGTCCCAACCGCAACAAAAACCCGGACGAAACCGACAAAGACTTGTTGAAAGCTTTAAATCAGTTTTATGCCACTTTGTTGATGCTATAAATCAAGCTGCTGAACTCCTGCAACGAAAATTGCAAGCAGCATGAGTGCGGCGTGTATGCAGTGGTTCATCACATCCAGCGCTTTGAAGTATGGGCCTCATCAACCCAAAAGCAAGAAACAACGTGACCAAGTTGAAATATGCAACACTATCAAGCACCCCACGGCTACAGTCGAATCTATAAGCGGGCACACGTCGCTCTACTGTCTTTAAAAAGTTGGGCCTAAACATCGCCATTGTTGCTCCCTAAAAAATCGCCATTATGTCCCTTAAATATCATCATTATGCACCACTGTGATCACAACTTCACAAATATGAACGACTTACCAAATTTTTTGTTTGCAAAGCAGTTACAGGCGCAAACACATTTGATTCATAATAAAACGTGTTTATCTAAATTTTATCTCACACTTTCCTAAAGTTCTGTGACTGCAGTTTGGCTGTAATTAGACATTTCAACCTTTTGCGTCTACTAAATTGCATCGGCTCAACCCTTTACGTGTTCATCTTAAATTTTAAAGTGAAAGTTGTTATTGAACTATGTTTATTTAACCATGTTTACCAACACAGAAATGGTTGGCTGCTCGATTTTCTTAAGCTTTTCAGACGCAATGCTTGCGTTTCTGTCAAATCGAATCTGTGAGAAATTGAACCAAAGCGTGTATTCAAGGGGCAGTGACGTGCATACAACCTCAGGTGAAGCGTCAGAGAAGTATCAGCGCAAAATGTTACATTTTTCAAAGTTTTTTACTTGGAGTTTTTTAGGTGCAAAGAAGTGTATACTATTACAACCAAACGTTCACATCCAGACATTTGTCTGTTCATCAGTTAGTTTGGATTCATTTCATCCCAAAAAATAGATATGCAAAATAGACAGTATAGTTTGTTTCATGGGTTTTGCGTGGTTGTTTGTAGTTCTAAGTTTTTCTTCGCTGTTCACGAAGAAGATAAGAGCTTTCTTAGGCAGCTTACGTTAATCACTTGAGCGTCTAACGCTAGAGAACAACCATTCTAACGCTTAGTTTCAGCTTCCTTCACACTTCCTTTTTGCACACATATGGAATTTACAGGAGCGAAAACCATATAACTGGTATGCAAAAGATTTTCGCCTGTACCAGTGACATTAGAACTCTATTACAATGTGAATGTTTTGCATGGGGGGGTTGAATGTTTTGCATGGGGGGGTTGAATGTTTTGCATGGGGGGGTTGATGGTTATTGGTTGCACTTATGAGTGGAAAGTAATATTGAAGTAAATAGCAGTGAAAGCCTAGGCTTTTGTTAACCAAAGGTCGAATGCCGAAAGCACTTTTGCTTACTTGTAAATTACCCATATTACTATAAGTTCTCATCGCGAGCACTCATAAAATCTTCACACATTGTAGACATTCGAAAAGTTTTTAAATTGCGCAAAATTATAGGTTTTAAAAACCACAGAAATATGGATCAAAATTATCGATGCAAACCGAAGGCATTTTGCTAAATCCGCTCCAAGTTAGCAGGTAGTGATAGTAAATTTTCTTGGAAACATAAATTCTCACACTACATCAAGTGAACTGTATAGCTTTAGCATTCAGAAAACTTACGAATAAACTTTTAGAATCGAATAAAAACTTTCAAAATTTGAGAACAGGAAAGGAACCTGAATATATGTTGGAAAACTTGAAATAGAGAGAGACCCTTAAAAATAATGGGATAGTCTGTGAAATATAGAGATAAACTATTATTCTAAAATTTTTAATTTGAAGTTTTTTATTCCATCTTTGCACTTCAAAATATTAAATGCTGCTACTTTTACTCTTTTAAATTAACTTTTACAAACTTGAGAATGCACGATGGGGGGGGGCGAGTTTCTGACTCCCAGGGTATATCCGCGGATTTTAAAGTCTTGTGCACAAACTGATTCTTCGCTTGTTACAGCCCCGCGATTTATGTGTGGAAACATGTTTATAGTAGTAAAAGCAGAGTCAAGCAGCCGGTTCATGTCTCTCAGTTCAGGAAATGCATTGGAGTTTCCCGTTCAAATATAAAATCTACCTCTTTTGTCTTTGAGCTGAACACTCATTGAAACACTTCACCTAAACTTAACCAGCAAACACGAGAGTAGCAGAGTGAGTCCTGGTGATCTGCCTCGATTTCCTCTGAGGTTAAGAAAGCGGGAAAGTGACATCCCCTTATTCGTATGAAGTTATCAAGTTTTACAACTGGTTTCACGGTATTAGTAATCTGCGATACAAACTGGCGCAGAAAGTCATGGTGAATTATGCAGTGAAGCGTTTTTTCCAGTTATATTTGGAGCTCCACCCGCTGTGACATTGACACGTTTGCTCCAAGAATAGCTTCATATACCCATGAAAAGCAACACCAGGCCATATAGGTGCCGCAGACAAGCCATGGTCAAAAGGTTCTCCGTCGCCCCAAAACCATCAAAACTCGCCTTCTGAGAGAGGCCTGCCCAGTAGCGGAGCCAGGAATTTGGGGGCACCAGGTAGAAATCGTGAGGGGGCTTTTAACAGAAGTAGGGACTTAGGCTACTTGAAAAACCACAGCAAATTTGAAACTTGCATGTATCGCATAATATGGATATTGCATATCTAGACGTTATTTGAAGTTCGTAGACCAACGTAATTTGGCACTTTGTTTATAGAAAATTGTGCGTAGAACTATGTACCTTGACACAGAAAGTAGTTGCAATCTGTTGTAGTGTTGCATCTTGGAAATATCTATGCATTAGTGGTAATATGTTCAAACGTTAACGAATTTGACGCATTGCTATGAAACAGGATTGGCAACAAAACCTACACGTAAAGCACAAAAATGAAGGGGTCCCACGGTATTTTGAAAAAAGGGACCCGAGGCAAGCGCCTTGTTTACCTTACGTTAAACCCACCTGGGCCTGCTAGCGTTGCCAATTTGACTACCAGGTTTTTGGGACACAACAAACCTGTTTTCTCTTCCATGCATACTATTGCAAACTCGCCTTCTGAGAGAGGCCTGCTAGCTTTTGCAACTTGACAACAGCACAAAAAGTCTTCGTACTTGGATCTTTGACGACGAAAAAGTTTTGCTAAGTATGTAAATTGTCCGCCAACCTTGAGCAGCAGATTTTCAATCTTGTGGTGGTTACTTGCTAGAAATTGTTGGCGTGGTTTGTAGCAAAGTGACGGCTGATGCTGTACCAGTGGCGTAGCCAGCCCAAAAATTTGGGGGGCCAAAATGTTTGATTTTAGGCGAATAACACTATTTTGTTTGGAAAAATGCCTCTGAAACCACAAAAATGACTATATTTTCCAAACATTTTGAGGGGAATGGCCCCTTTGCCCCCCCTGGCTACGTCTATGTGCTGTACCCTTTGAAAGCCACACTTTCATGACATATCAGACCTTCAGACATTGACTGGACTTGAATGGAAAAAAATTTTGCAGTCCACGCCTTTGCTGTCCATTTGTTCCTCGCTGTCCTGTTTACTTTTCTTCAATCTACTCATCTTCACGGAAGGGTTGGCACTTTCACTGCTTTGCCGAGTTTTTAAAGCTGTTGCAAATCAATGTACAACAAGCTGCCGTTCGCCATTGTCGTTTTACAGTTACCCCTTTGACAGGCTGGTTCTCAAGCAAGCCATTATCGCGAAGTCACAATAATGCGGTAAACGTGTTGCAAAGAGCAAAGTGAAAATGTGTGAGCAACGCACCTCAACAAAGGCCAGGAGCCCGAACCCGGAACCCAAGCAAGTTTGGATGGACGGAGCCAAAAACGTTTCGATGTTGGAGCCGAAGCCGGAGCCTGAAATTGGGTTCGGGTTTCACAGCCCTAGTTTGTGGGGCAAACGAGTTGTACACAGAACTGTCGCCAGAAAGTATTCAATGGGGTCTTTACACTTGTGCATGGGGGCTTGACATTCTAAAGCAGTGGTTCCCAAACTGTGGTACGCATACCCTTCGGTTCTACACAAAAAGAATACAACTTGTTTTTTGACTAAACGCGTGCTGTTAAATAAACTCCTGCATTTTGTGTACTTTCCTTAGTTTAGAAAAATAGCCATTATAAATTCTCACAGCCATGTTGTTCATGCCGCATTTGCGTCAAGTATGTTTTGCCAAACTTTTGATCGAATGATATTGGGTAGATTGAGTTTTCCTGAAACAAGGTGTTTTCAAGGTGGAACGCGGTGAAAATACAGGGTCCATAAATGGCACGCGATCAGAAAAAGTTTGGGAACCGTTGTTCTAAAGTTAGACAAAAACTCCACTATTTATAGTGTTTCGTATTTCAATCTGGGGGGGCTTAAAGCTTTGCTTGGGGGGGATAAGCCCACCAAAGCTCCCCTGTGGCGACAGGACTGGTTGTACAAATAATACAATGTTTTTCAATTTTCAATGAACCAAATCATTCCAGACCCTAGGGCCTGATCCGGAGCCACAAGCTTTCAGATGTTGGAGCCGGAGATGGAGCCAAACATTTTAGATGCCTGGGGCTGCAATGAACATGAAACATGCATTGGCTTGATGCATAAAATTTAGACAAACTCGGTGGAGTAGATTAAAAAGCTCTACGCTGTGTGGCCCATGGGACATAGTTTGCCCACGTCTAGAGTAGTCACTTTGCTACTGAGAAAATTAAAATATGTTCCTAATTTTGTTTGCAACATTGTATCAAGCGCCGAAGGCTTGCTGATGATTGTTAAGCTAGTAACATTTGTTTGTCTGTGAATTGCAATAGAACCTAAGCGATGATGAACTGACGTACACACAATATTTAGTGAATCTCGTACGAACGCAACGAAACTGAAGTTTTGTGGTAAAATTGTCTTCGTTTTCGTTTTCTAAACAGCGTTTGTTCCCGGCACATTTAAGATGGCAATATATTATGCCCCCGGTTTTAAAATGTGGGTATGATTTATGCATTCGTATATATTGCTATAAGTAAAATAGACAATACAGAAATTCATGTTGGAGAAGCTTAGAAGCACACAGGGCTGTCTGTTTTGAAAGTTGAAAATAAATTAGTTCAGGAAATGCTCTGGATTGTACACAACCTTTGAGTTCATGTCTCCAAACATGGCAAACATTGGCACGCTCCTGTGGCGGTTAAAAAAGCTGCCCTATTGACTCCTCTGACAGCTCAAGTAAGATTGGACTGCATTTCTTTGTTGAAAAAGACGAGACAAAACAGCAGTGGTTTAAAAAAGTAAAGTTATTTCAGATGATTTATGTAGACTTGGTTTGGAAAGCCGTGAAACATCAGGTATGACTTCGTGATTCAACAGTCGAACTTCCTTTAACCTGCATGCGTGCTCTTTAGCCGTGACCGTCCGCATGAAGTGAAACAATTTCATGTTTTGAACGGGTCTACTAAGCAGCAAACAGAAACCCTGAGCGTGTTTCCACAGTGTTTTAATCCTTTATCCAAGATTCGTTCAATTTCGTGCCAGACGCGTCATAAAGATGGGAACCTGATTTAGAAGTTTTGGGTGATTGATGCTGTTCTGCTGAATGCACAACAAAAGCGCAACCATACGGGAAACAGCAGCGTCGTAACAAAACGTCTCTCACATCTGTTTGCGCTTTGCATCGCTTCACGTTCACTAAAACAACGTCAATTCTTCGCCATGTACAACTGTTCGAAAAACTTCGCGCAGCTTTCGGTAGCTTTGCAGAACCATATCTCACTGCCCAGCATAACAGCAGTTAAGTCTCTGTTGATTGCCGGTCATTTACAAACGTTTCAAAAATCACGCGGCAGTTGTGTTCATGCCTTTTTCAAATCACACTGATAATGTGACTTTAAAAATCAACAACCAAGAGACTGATGCGTGGTCGATTTAAAGTGAGTACTTGATGGTGAGCGACGTCTGCTCATTCTGAGACTCCAAGCCGAGTCGATTTTTGGCCAGCCCATTGTTTCAAGTGATGAAGTTCGGATATAATCAGAACATTTTTTTCATGTTCGCCGATAATGCTTCCACAGCTGTGTAAGCGGCGGGGATTAATTACAAATGGTTCCCTGATAATGATCATCCTTGCAAAATGCCCTGAAAACTGTCATGTTAAAAAAGAGGCAGCCGATTTTTGATTCGACCAAAATTTTAACATGCTTTGTCTTAAGGCAAGCCCAAGGCGCGCACCCAAATGTCTTTTGGCTGGACGGGTAACCGACGAGCAATGGTTCCTCTTCCAAATGTTTCCTCCTGTGTTTTCTCTGACGTAGCATTAGAAAGGAAGTTATTGGTAATACGGAGCCATTTTCGTGCGTGGCTAAAACTAAGCTTCGCTTTTGCTTACTCACTAAAGAAACATTTACTAATTTCAAGTCAGCTGCAGCTGGTGTCAAAGTAGCATCTACTCAGCAGGTGCCTCTACAAGAGGACGACCGCCACAGAACGGATGTGACGTACAGGTGTGGGACTTGCTGTTGTGTCCTATAGTGGCTAATCAGCGTCAAGGAGGCTGACAGCACGATAGCTCAGCAGTTGATTGAGTGTCAAGTTATATTCCTGGGCGGTATAATGAGCTAGATGATGTTTATCAGTGAGTGTCAGGGCGAGTTACTCGGCACAGAAGGTTGGGTATTGTGCACGTCATCTCAGCGTCTCTGCAGGGGAGATGTTGAACACTTAATTACTTTTCAGTAACGCCTGAGCAACAGTTGCCTGTGCTGGACACATGTAACACACGAAATACATATTGAACATTTTATCTGCAGTGCTGATAGGCAACGTTCTGTAAAGAATAATGATCTCGGTCGTTTTAGCAGAGAAAGACATTGGCTTGGCAATGTGCAAACTGCGGGGTAATAGCCGCTTGCTTCGCTGCATTCTAAGCACCTTCGATAGTACGAGATTTACAAAATTAGAATAATAGAGGATAAAAAACAATAATTTATAGGATAGTTCTTGGCATTACCATGACCTTTTCCTGAATGCATCTTTTGGTGCAACCTGATTTCAAACAACATCTCAAATTAAACGATTTCTGCACGACCTAGGAAGGAACAGATTGTTTAATGCCAATACGTTTGGATATAGGTTCGATTAATAGAATATAAAAAATAAAAAATTTGGAACTTTAATAAAACTCTGCAAAAGTTTCCTAAAGTCACTGAATCATTTTTGGAATTTAACGCGCGCAAAGGCAAATTTATGATGAATATCTCTCTTCGTGAGTGTAGCCACTCTTGCATAAAGACACTTGCTGCTTACTGTTTCAAACTCTTGGTGTCTCTGTTTCATTATAATGTCAAAATTATCATCAGAAAAATTGCTTCACTTTGCTTGTTACTACACTGAGTCAAAAACAAGACGCCAATAAGATATAAGCCGCAACGACTGCAGTTACTGAACAGGGAATTGATGCTAATTTGCTATCTTGCCAGTGTGAGTCTTTGCGTTTCAAGAACGCCACAAATAAATACCACCTTTCTGTCTCGTAAAAAGTAGCATGCATCAAGTACAACGTACGGGCAGATTTGAACTTCAAATGCATCAAATAACAAAACTTGTTCATCAAAGCTGATGGAGTAATGTGGGCTGCCGGAAGCAACTCTTGCAAGTCCGTCTCTAAGACAAGCTGCCGAACCTTTTGCGTTAATTTAAACGTGAAACACTAAAACCCATTTTACGTTATTTTTTCTGTTTTCTTCAAGGCACAAAACCTATAAAAAGAAATTGTTTAGAAAAGGGTCCGTCAAAACGCAAAAAGTTTTTTGTTAATGTCCTCGAAAATACTTGCTTATATGCTACTGTTGCTACCGAGTTGTTTTTAGACACAGTTGTCTTCCCACAACTTTGTTTTTTGTTTCAAGTATATGCGTTCGTTCCTTTCTAGCTTTAGAAAATGTGTTAAAGATAGAAGAGCTCTGTAAGTGTATGCGTTCTTTTTGCGCAAGACAGCCGTATGGCATGTTGCCTTTGAATCTGACTAAGCCTGCCTCAAGAAATTGATATCATTACAAGCCGTTGAAACGAAGGCCTGATCAATTTTCCACGATGAGCAACATTCGTGCAAGTCGTGGTAGTAGCATCTCTTCTTCCGCCAACGCGCAGCAAGCACGCAGCGCCTATGGCAGAGAAGCGGAGTTCAATCGCCAGTTTAAGCATTCGAGAAGCATCGATGACCGGCAGTTGCCTCTCGCAACCGAGTCACGTGGTCGAGCTACGACACTTCTCGGCGAATCTCCCAGTTACGACAGGCGAAAGTTTGAGAGCAGCGACGAGGCGGATTACATGGACATGACAGGAAAAAAAACTTCTCTAGCTCCTTCCTTTCCGAGTCATTCGCCACAGCGTTCTCACACTGTTGCGTCTCGGAACCCTGTGAGAAGCGACTCTTGTTTTACTTCTTCTACGCGAAGATACGCACCGAGTCCCTACCAACCGTCGATTGAAGACGACCCTGATTACGTCACGGTAACTTCACCGGAAAGCAAGGCTTTTAATGCTACGTCACGTTTCCCTGACCATTCCCCTGCGAAGAATGTGGTTGATGACGAAGACATTTACACTGACATGACTGGCAATGGCGTCCTCAGCAACAGCGCGTCGCAAACAAACAGCCCAGCGAGGCTTAGCACACCATCCAGATCAGGGAAGTTCAGCAAGAGTGTGATCGCAAAGCCCAGTGCCACCGCACCGCACCGCCACCCATCCAGTGCCTCGGCGAGCTTGAGGATGAGGCGCAGCGAGAGCGGGAACCTGCCACAAGCTGTTCGCCAGGTTTCGTCGATCAAAGCAAAGTCTTCGTCAACGTCATGCGTTAATGTGCCCTCCGCTTCCTCTTTCACCACGCAAAAAGTCATACCCACCAACATTGTGGAAGGGAGCTTCAACAAGAACGATGATGAAGACTACGACGAAATGCCTATTTCAAGCACTAAGCCGCTTAACCCTCAAAGTAGCCAGCAATCCACTCAGCGCTACCCGGCCGTGGAAGTGCGTCCGGCCACCCCAACCACGTCAGGTAGAGAAAGATCTCGAAGCTCAAAGACACCGCATGAAGTGATGCGGAACCGGTATTTCGGTTACTCTGATGATGAGAGTGATTCCGGCGCAGAGGCTGACCGCTCTGCTTTCCTTTCTGATCATGGCGAAAATTCTCATTCAATCCTTCCGTCTTCAAAACACGGAGTCAAAAGCAAGTCTGTTGGCGCAATTTATGATCAACCTGAGGCACTGGCTGGAAGCTACCCAGAGTCTCGACCTGCCGCAACAGACGCCGGGCGAGCTGCAAGAAAATACTTGCAGCAAAAAGACACCAAGCTTTCTCCGGTATCGGTTGAAGCGAGACCTGGTCAAAAACTTGTTCGATCACCATCTCGCGCAAGTCAGTCTGGTGGTGTCAAGTCGAGAATTAACAAAGTTAAGCAGAACAACTACTCGCCAAGGATTGTTACGGAAAGTGAAGATCAAGTTGATTCGCCATCGTCTGCAGCGGAACAGGTGCCGATTCGACCAAAGAGCAACGTTTCGGCCCGTCGCGCAGTTGGTGGCCATGACCGGCGTAAAAGTCAAACGCTCGATCAAAGTCTGCATGGCTTTGTTGCAGCTGAGAGCGAGTCGCACAGGAACTCTGGAAGAGATCAGTATCATTTGGGCGGGGCGCCCTTGATGAAGATGCTTGCCAGCCAATCGCGGAGCCAGAGCCTCAACAAGGAGTACCTCCAGTGGTTGGCAGAAACGTCACCATATGCATCACGTCACTCATCAACAAATTCTTCAGGTCGACCCACTCGCCGAAAGGATTTGAGCAAGAGCAGTGCCGATGACCTCACTTCCGATGACAGCATAAACACGGACGAAAGCGAAGAAGATGACGTCGCTTTTGCGCGCTTTGCTCAGGCTGTTGAGAAGAACCAACAAGCCCAGCAATGCACGAAGGAGACTTTGCGTTTAAGCGATTACGCCGAAAAGCACTTTCAAGGAAAAGAAACCAGCAAGAAAGCAACGCTCACTCCTAGTACAAAGGCCCCGGGTAGCATTGGGCAAGAAGTAAAAACGCTCATCAAGGCAAAAACACCTGCCCCTGCTGCGTTGGAGGAGTTGCAGTTTTCAGAGAAAGCGAAGGCTTTCCACGAAGACTACGTTAGCAAGCAGAAAAAAAAGGACTCAAAAAAATCGCAAAAAACTGACAAAAACAAAGACAGTTATGAAAAGTCTTCCAAGAGCTTAAAGAAAAGTTTTAGGTTTGGTTCAAAAAAAAAGTTTAACAAAAACAAGAGCTGCCCAGCATTGGATATCCAAGAATCTCAAAAACCGAAATCACTATCTCTTCCTCCAGCAGATAATGACGTCATATCCAGTTCCTTGGCTTCTGGTCTGAATAATATCGACGTGTTTCCTTCACCGGAGTCGCTGAAGCCGCCTAGTGGTATACCGCCATCAAGTGGTTCCACTGGGAGCATTCGTCGCCAGCGGGCGTCCTCTCAGTCGCAGAAAAAGCATCAAAATTTAAAGTCCAACCGCGATAAAGCGCGGACTCTGGACAGAGGTCTCACTTACTCTCGACATTGTGCCAGCACTAATGATGTGCGCGTCGATGAAGATAGCAAAACGAACTCTATGAAGCTGCAAATATCCGAGGCTGATCTGGACCGGATCGAAGCGGCTTCACCGTCGATGAAGTTGAGTGCGTCGAAATCGAGCACTCTGGGCAGGCTTTTCAGCAGGAAAGGAAAGGAGAGGAAAGGAATGGACGTTGTCGATACATTCAGTTTGGTTGACGTGGATCAGCCGGACCCAAACGCTCAGCTTGACGACGAATCAGCGGATCTGACCCCTTCTCAGTTGTATTTTCGCAAATCTCATTTGTGGAAAGGCCTGTGTTTGGATTCTCAAGGAGAAGAAGGAGTAGTTATTTGTGCTCTGGTGACAGAAGGGGCGGTGAAATCGTTCCATTCAAACCACAGATACGCTACTATCACTGGGGTGTACAGGTCGGGCCTGAATCGCGAGCAACGCCCCAAACTCCCTACCCGTCACCTGAGTGCGGATAACAACCTTAAAGTGGACAATGATGATGATGATGATGATGAGGAAATCGTTGAAGAAAGCCTGAGAAACAAAAGGTCCCGGTCCAGTTTGCGGGGATTAAGTAGTTCGTTGTCGCGGAATCTCTATAAATCAGGTTTGAGCGTTAATCGTCACTAAGTATAAGCTTGAGCATCCACACAGCTTGTTTCAGAGATACAAACGCACTTATTTATCTTAAACTGAAACGTTCCAGAGAAAAGCTGTTTTTTCATTTTACTCTAATCTGTCTTTAGGCTTTTTCATTTTTTTTTCATTTTCATTTTACTCTCGTCTGTCTTTAGCAAAAACATTGTTTGCTGTTTACCTTGTGTTTGTTTTGTCAGGAACAAAAACTCTCCAAAAGGATTTTTTTTCCCTCTCACACCCTTTATATGCAAGGAATAAAAATTAAAATGGAAATGTTACCATGTTTTGCAGCACATTAAAGCAACGTATTTGAAATAGAAACAAAAATTTTCTGTGGCTGGAAATTTACTTTTGATACTTAAACTTTATTTCAGCAGGATTTTCGTTTCCTAGAACCCGTCGAAAATTGTTTTTGAACGAAGCCTGATTTAAGCCGCTGTGCACAATCAGGACCAATGCCGCCACAAAAAATGTGGATAAAAAATCAACTATTTTATTAGGTTTCCCGGATGGTTTCATCTTTCATAAAGTTTTTCCAATATGTTTTTAAACTTCCACCTGAATCGATATAAATCGTTACTTTTTCCTGCGGGGTATCCGAAAAGGGTGAACAGAGACGATGAGCATTTCACTAGCTGTGGCACGAGTTCACCATAACTCGATTTTATTAGTCGGATCACCACGACAAAACTCATTAACATTTTCGCAACACTGGTGGTGAATATCTATTGGCAAGTCTTTACCTTCTTGTTAAATCAATTGTCCTGCATGGAACCTTTTTCATATGCAGTAGCAACGGCAATTTCATGCTACTGCCTTCGAAGAAATCGAAACATACGTTTAGCTGACAGTGATTATTACAAGTTGAAAAATAGGTTCTGATCCGGATTTTGAAGAAAATATTTACGTATTCATTCCGGCTGACATTTTTCTTTCTCATGGAATATTTGATGAATGTTTGAAATCTTTTATGACACTCCAGTTGTTTTGACGTGGTATGACCTGAATAATCAGAAATATTAAATTGTACTTCGTGCTCTCTGCGGCCTGTACACTTCATGGAAGCTGCCTTAATCAAATATTTAGTGCATGCAGAAGATTTGAACATCCTCATGGCACAATTTCAAGGAGGCACCATACGAAGCGTAAACGTGACACATGGAGTCGAATGTTTTTGACCAGATTATCCAAAGACAGTTTCATTTGAGACTTTGCCAGGAAAAAAAACAGAAACTTAAGGATCGTTTTTGACTTAAGCTTGGAAGTACCTTCTAAACATTGATAATAAGGAAACAAGTGTGGTCCGCTTATCAAATGAAAGCTCAAAACGTGCTATTGATTTCAAGTACGATTCTACCTTGCAACCGACAATACTATTTTTGCTGTTTTTTCAGTCACCAAACAACATCTGACAAGTGGAAAAAGCGATGAATTGAATGGAGACGACGCATCACGCTCTGCATCAGTTCAGGTGAGAGTAGATTTCCTTTTTCTCCAAGCATTGCGGGCTTTTCAAATCACCAGGCGAAGGAAAAATTGAGCAAAAGTTACCGAAGAGTTTATTTTTTCGTAACAACGTTTGCCACATCTTTAAGCGCACTGCAGTAGAGTTAGAAGGGAGTCAATTAAAAGTTCTTAACAAGTTATGGACAGGGTTGCAACCAGTAGCGTAACAGACGGTGGGCAAGGGGGCGAGCCGCTCCCCTGGCAAGCTAAATGTAAAAACCGGGCTCCCCCTAGTTGACATTTTGATAGTTTAGTATTCTTTAATTTGTTGTTTTTTTTGCGTTTTTCGTGGTGTTTTCTTTTTTATGAAGTATGGACATTCACGACATCCAGAGATTCACTGTCATTTCTTAACCTTTTTCTGAGTTTTGGCCAGTGGGCCCCCCTACGGCGACCAGTGGGCCCCCTTTAGCTAAGCTATGCCCCACTGGCTCAAACCTCTAGTTACGCCACTGGCCGCAACCAGCTGATATTTGCGAGGGAGGGGCAAAATGATTGCAACTTGTTGTTTTACTTAACAAATATAAAAAGCTCTTGGCGCTTTAATAATGTTTTTCAAAAACTTCGAGAAGGGCAACTGCCCGGTTGCTCCTCACCCTTGGTTGCGGGTCTGGTTATGGAAACTGTGTTTCACTGGCATTACGTAGTCGAAAACAGCAGCGTAGCCAGCCCAAAAATTGGGGGGGACAAAGATATTTTTGGGGTTCCAAAATGTTTCATCTTATGGGAATAATACTATTTTGTTTGGGATACCGTCTCTCCAAGCACAAAATGACTATATGTTTCAAACATTTGGCGGACCATGGCCCGCTAGACCCTCCCTGGCCACGCCTATGGTCGAAAATCGACACTCTGGGCAAGTAGGAAAGGCTTTTTCATTCGCAAAAGTCAATAACACAAAACAAACTCGTTGTGTTTGCCAAACGTATTACGTCACTGAAGTCGGGAACTGGAATGATGAACGCAGTTATGACGCACACTGGTGTCCGAGTAGAAGCCACTTTCCAAGAGGAGAAATGAGCGGTTTGCTAGCCGCGTTCAGTGGCAGTGGCAACGTATTAGCTGCGATTGGAAAAATCCATTATTTTTCTCAAACTATTACTTCTTTATCTGACACTGAGAGCACATCACATTTTCTCCATCGCGTGAATGAAAATCTCTCTTCATGTGATTCGCAAAGTCTGAGACGTAGTAACCCCGAATGAACCCGGCGTAGAGGCTGCGGTGCAAACTGCTGTGTTAGCGATTGTTTGCAGTTTCGAAGTCGTTGCGGCACAGGGCATAACCAGGGGCGTAACGAAGTTAGATGGCGCCCGGGGGAAAAAACAAATTCGGCGCCCCCATGGTCGAAGTTTGACGCCCCTATCGTCAAATCTGAGTTCTTTCGAAGGCAAATTTACTGTTTTGAAGAAAGTACTTGTGACATTGTTGGGACTTTTCGGTGCCTCCAGCAGTGATTCAGCACCCCCATAGTGAATTGG
>Ga0210059_1001010_pt1 | contig 40621 bp, 20 predicted proteins | sample Ectturendosymbi2_FD_188042 | JGI IMG/M metagenome (GOLD analysis project Ga0210059, IMG submission 188042) | Ecteinascidia turbinata endosymbiont from Florida, USA - Sample 2 (SPAdes) (version 2) | ecosystem: Host-associated > Tunicates > Ascidians > Unclassified | place: Key West, Florida... | reverse complement strand
CATTAGTTACTGCAACTGAAGTACTGGCATTGGTATGAAATGAAATACCTCAACTGATTTGTCAATTCTCAGTAGTTCCACATCAACAGTTTAAGATTGTCATGCAGAAAGCAAAGTTTATCTGCATTTTCACCAAGTAGCCACAGTGAGTTAGCCGGTCGTCTACAACCTAGCCAAAACAAAAGCAGCACTAGGCTATAACCTATTACCGCCCCTCCACCAGAACTAATTTCCATAGGAACAAGTCGCCATAACAATAGCTAAGGTGCACATGTGCGCATTACGCATCCGATGATTGTGTAATAATGCCGCGGTAGTTCTGATCCAATTACAAACAATGCGCTTTTAACTTGTGTAAGTTGCGTTGTTGCAAACACTGCTTTTGCTGATCGTATTTAACAAACGGACAGCAGCAATTGTGATGCAACAATGACCACTGACTACCGCGCTGCTATCGGACCGAACGACAAATAATCGCTTCAATGTATTTGTGAAATGTTAGAGTAGCGCTCCCGTAGCTTGTGCCACATCCACAAATGCTGGTTTCACGTTTGCAACAGCTTGGATTGTGAGATCACAATCATCATTATCATGCCTCGTGGAAAATGCCGATTAAGTTAACCCACGAACATGATTTTTTAGCTTGCGTACAGTATAAACCAGCGCGCTTATAGCCCAATACATCAAGTTAGAAAAGTAGAATCCTTTTAAGATGTTACTTGCAACTGCTTCATAGCGACAGTTGTCGTCACTAATGAGTAACGATTGCATTTGTAATCATTTTCATAACGCCATAAATGTTGCTTAACATAACGCAATTCATTTTTCATGCGAGCTGTTTCAAATTAATCTGCGCTAAACTAGGCATCGATTGGACTTCTGCACCTTAAGTACCAGTCAAACTTTTCATGCTGCCAAAACTTCCGGAAGTATAACGGGAGTTTATTTGTACACAACACCTGCACGTGGTGGCTTCAAGCATTGCGAAACTTCCCGATGATGCTTTTGTTTCGGTTGTGGCGGCCGACGCACGCTCCACGGTTAATCTTGTCTGTTTGTTTATGAAACCGCAATTGCTAGCGTTGTTGCAAGATAACTGTCTAGACATGCTTCGTTGTGCTTTCTTACGCAAGTTGTCTGGATGCGTGTGGAATATAACAGCGTTTTGTCAACTCCTATTGAGGCCGATAATATCGGCCGTTTTGGCCGATACCGATATATCGGTAAAACCCAGATATCGGCCGATATATCGGTCGATCTCTAAATTGAACATCCTCTCAGTGATTAGGATTGGGATCTCGTAATATGTTTGCTATGCAGGCAGAGGCGTAACAAGGTTAGATGGCGCCCAGGGCAAGAAGCAAGTTTGGCGCCCCGATGTTCTAAATTGAGGTCTTTTGGAAGCAAATGCACTGTATTGAAAAAAGTACTTGTGACGTTGTTGGGACTTTTCGGCGCCTCCCGCAGGCATTCGGCGCCCTCATAGTGACTCGGCGCCCGGGGAATTTCGTCCTCTTGCCTCCCCCCCTCGTTACGCCCCTGTTTGCAATACTCGTGAATGCCTTGAGCCTTTGCTCATTGCGTTTGATGACTGTTGCTAAGATGTATTCCAAAAAAATATTTTTTTCCGCTTGCCTGCAATTGTGTTGCAGCGCGTCTTGTTTGTGCTTATGCTATAGTCGCTGCAGATACATGTCTAGAATTCTGTGAACTATGACTTGCTTTCATTGTGTTGTTCGGCCTTGTATTTCGCAGGGGAGGATGACTCGAAGACCTTGCGGTCAATCTCCTCCCCCTGATATCTCATTTTTTCAGATATTGAATAAAAATGTCTGTCTGTGCCAGCGGACGTTAACGATACGAGAACGCGGATTCATGAATGAAGACAAATAGAACCACAATCCAGCAATCTTGACAAAATCCGGATTTGCTGTTTTACGGCAGTGGTTCCTAAACTTGTTCGAGCCGTTACCCAAATCAAGGTAGCGATTACGATTTATTACCCTGTTTATTCTGCTCGCATTTCAGGTCGAAAATTTGTGCAGTGATCACTCATAACACAGAGAAACCTTGTGGTTTTCGTTCCGCGTCACCCTCCGAAGAATCGCGGTTTACCCCCGGGGGTAATTTACCCTCACTTTAGAAACTACAGCTTTACGGTTAATGTTCACCTGGTAATAAGTGTCCTTGCAGTTTTTGTGTCTGTGATTAGATATCATTCAACCTTTTTCTAAAGGCAGATTGTGATTTGTCTGCTTCCGTAGGAGAACAACTCAGGAGCAATAAGCTCACATGAGTATGTCTCACGGTTAGCAAGAACTCACACTTCTTCAATACAAGCACAGTAATTTGTCGGTTCAGCGATATTTTACACCATTTAAGTTCTTAGCACGTTTCGACGAGGACACGTATCTGTGAAATACTTACGACCAAAGCAATTTTGTACGGACCTTATTTAGCGTGTGGAAGCAAAAGCTCGAATAATCAAGAAGCACGCGCGCTAAGAAGTAGGAAATTGCGGTGGTGAAGAAGAAGTCTGGCGTGCATTTTGTGAAATCTTTTTTAGATCGACATTTTTAAAAATGTTTTTTTCTTGTGGAGTAATGGTCAAACTCGAGAGCTAAGTTTTAGAGATGTTGAATAAGTTGCCCAACCAATAACAAAAACATCACTAATTTCTCTCCTAGTGCAGCTTGTTTTGATACTACATCGCCAGTGATCAGTATACAAGGCAAAACTGTCCGTTTTCCCGGCAATTTGAAACAAGTTACAGTACTTGCAGATCGTACTCTTCGCGTGTTGCCAGCTATATCGCCAGCGTAAAATCATACTTTGGGCTTGCGTTGCGGGGTGGGAAAAATGTGAACACTAAAGTTTGCCAATGCATGAAAGTTGTCTTTAGAGCAAAAGCAAGCCTGTCGGGCTGTCGTAAGGGTCATTCACAGCTCTAACCTCATGGAAAGATGTAATTGTAAAATTATGTGGAGGCGCACGTTTCAGCTGACCTACAAGCATATTTCTTGGGGGGGGTGAGGTTTGGTCGAATGCAAATAATAATAAGACATCAGTTTATACTAAACACTTTTAAGATTTATTTTGACACCATAATATTTGCTAATAACTTTTGTAATTTGAAATGCTTGTGTCGTTTTTCTTTTTAATAGAAATACTGATCCACCCCAGTTGGCGCCTTTGCGAAATCTGGTTGACAACCGTAAAAAAGAACTCAGGATGAGCGTGAGCTCATGAGGTTAGTGATGGAACAAGAATTAAGCGATTGGCGGCTTTACAAACGTACATGCACGCCCAAGAAGACCCTTGAATACATCCCATTTGAAGCCTACACAACACATGAAACAAAATGGGGTTTAAAAACAAGTGCATACACAAAGAGGAAAATGAAGCTCATTTGATTACGACAACTTACCATGCAAGGTAGGCGCATGCAAATGCAGACGCACAGAGCAATCCGTTTCTTCTTTTAGGATATATGTGGTGTGTGGTGGCCACTTCCACGACAATTGACAAAACAGCTGAATGCTGCCAAAAACACAGACAATTACCGGAACACGGAAAACTCCTACAGGCACGAAATGATGGTTTGTTCCACTTACCCACATGTGGTTCGCCCAAACCGGAATCACCTCATCCAGCTTGGCAGGAAAGACCAGTTCTCTGTCGATCGCCCAAAGACCCCAGAACATGAGAAATACAGCCTGAATAAAAATGCGGTCGCAAAAGTTTACTTCAGTAGTATCTGCAGTCTACATCTGAAAAATAGCAGCTGCAAATTCAACCAACACCGATGTATGTATTTATAAAATCGAGATCAGCAGTTGCGTCAATTTCTTGCGAATTTCACGCAAGAGATTGATTCAAAAAATATTTTGAAGCCATACGCTCTTGTCAACAGCCTTGCAAAGATGATATACCATCGACAGCTTCCACAGCCGCGGGGTACCCCAAATTCAATTGTACCAAGAGTAAATCAAGTATAGATTAATCGTGGCTCACTTGTGCTAACTCGCATATCGGCAGCAAGATGAAGATGTAAACTCTGGGGCATGATTAATATCTATCATTAATTGCAAGAACTAATAACAAGCGGTGAAAATATCAGTCATTTTTCATACCAAAGAAGGCAGGCCGATGGTAGTGTAGAACAGTTCTTTCGGTTTCTTGATAGCTGATGACAATTGATGCATGCTACAGGCTTCGGTTAAATCTTGTAGAAAACAAAGCGTGAAGCAAAACAGCTTGATCCACTGTAAAAACGCAATGGAAACAGGTTAAAGCGCAGAGCCGTCATTTAAATGTTGTTTTTAAGCGCACACAATCAGTTTCACAAGAAAATGACCTGATTTGCGAACACATTTGATTCAGTAAAACGCAAAGCTAATTGATGCATGTGACACAGAATTTATTCAGCGTATTAGTCTGCAAAAAAATTTGACACTCATGCGATGTAAAGGTGCAAAACCGAAATCAAACCCACATAACGAAAAACACAATCAAAACTGCTCGTCAAGGTGTCAGCATAAAAACTCTGGGTTTGCCAAATCAACTGTTTAGTCGCTTGTCTGTGCAGCCTGCCGCGGCGTTGCCAAGTCATGTGAAATGCAACAGCAGTGAATGAATCACCATCTGCCTCATAACAACAGAAAATGATAGTATCAACTGATGTACGCCCAGAAACTAAGTGCAATGATAAAGGTGCGATTCGATTATCACAAACTAACCACAGTGGTGCGAAGAAATGTTTTACAACAATGTACTATTGACAAACAGACAAAATTCGTAAGATGCACGCGACCTACCAAGTTAATAAAGGTCAAAAAAGCCCAGCTTCCACCATATTTCAAGGGTCGTTCCACAGGATGATTGTAATAAACTAAGATGGAGCATATTGATTCCGCCAACGCAAGCGCATGGAATATAAAGACCAGACTGGACATTTCTTTTACAGCAGTCTCTTTAAATACTAAGGGGAATCTGCGGAATACAGGTAAAAATTTATAGAGGTATAGTGGAAAAAGGTGATAGAAAAGAACCACAAAAAAGAAAAAAAAATGCTTCCAAGCACGTTTATTATCCTCAACTTCATGACGAACTAGTTAGTTAGTTAGGCATTTTTCAAAAGCTAGTTAGGCTTTTTTCAAAACTTGTCGCAGGTAGTTTGCTTTCGCGCTGTCGAAGCAAGTGTATCGACTCTGCTTCATCAAAAATGAAAGATGACAGAGGTATGAAAAGGCAGAAGCAAAAAACACATCTGATATTTGCCAAACCTCCTTGGACAATATCCAGGCTTGTCCATGGGAATGTCATTCCTATGGGAAACGTCCCATGGGATGGGACAGGCATAAATTGCTATGGGATGGGATAGATAAGTATGTCCCATGGACAACCCTAGACTTGTCCATGGGAATGTCATTCCTATGGGAAACGTCCCATGGGATGGGACAGATAAATATATCCCATGGACAACCCTGACAATATCGCTTCTATAACGAAACACCTTTTCAACCTGGCAGATTTCGCGCTTCAGTGTGTCGCTACATTCGAAAAGCCACAAAAACATATTTTTGCGGAGATAGCAACACCGCATGAATTTCAGTGAAGTTCCAACGACAAATATGCAAACCGATTAGAAGTATGCACAACGGTTTATCCTGCAGCTTTTGTAACGTTTGGACACGCTGCCTTATTCCTTGTCTAACGTACAAAAAACGACCATCACATCACCCAAATATAGTTGATATAATTTTGTTGGAGAGAGGAAAAACAGCAGGATCTGTGGCCTGCCGAACGGTTAAGAAGGTGAACCAGCGAGAAGCATTCCACTTGTTCAATTCATTCTGTCAAAGGGTCGCTTTTACAAGCCAAGCCCTCTTTTTGTCACTTTTACAAGCCAAGCCCTCTTTTCATTATCAGCCTACGGAATCTATCAGTCGCAGTAACATAGCGTGGCAAAGGACAGCAAACATTACTTTTAATATTTATCCGTAAAAACATGATCTGTGTTGGTGATGGAAACTGCCGGAAACAACACTGCTGGAAAGCCAGTCATTTGGGAATTCTTACCATAGTGAAATGTATACTATTGCAGATGGCTTGAGACACTGATAAATTTACGGGGTCATACATGGCGAAGGGACTGGTGCTGCAAAATCAACCCTAGAAGAACTTGGCAAATTTTAGTTTGATTCTTGAAAGCACATTGTGCTAAACCGCCGTTACAGTTTTCGCATTGCAAGAACAGGTAAGACATCAGAAGAAATGCAAAAAACGATTAGAAGATTAACACTCAAGTTTGATTGTCATGCAGTGTGGAAAGCGTTGAAAATCACTGCTTTAGACCTCTGGTAGCGTTTACCGCAAAACGCAGTTTATCGTACATTCAACTCATAATAGTTAAAACTGTATTATCCGGAAGTCATATATACAAAGAACTACGCAGCATCACTATTGTTTTAGAAATCGTTTCTCAATAACTGATGACTATCATTCACAGTTGCACGTCTGTAACATATGTTAAAGATCAACACTATCACGACATATCTTTGCGGTGTTCTAGCACACGATACGTGCAGCGCGGAGGCATGTCCGAATGACATATGGTCCGAATCAAGGCATTTCAGCTACAACTGGAGACTGACAAAAGCGCTGGCCATCGCCTGGGCCTCAAACTTGCAAACTTCAGAACACGGTGATAGGACACCTGCCATTGCAGGGATGGGATGTGACATAACCACTCTAGTACTTTCATGTTGTGAAGCAAATCTTTATTTCGAAAACTGAAACGTCGGATGATATGATTTAGATTTTCCGAAGATTTCACTTGGCGCTAGTAAACGGAGGCGAAAATGTAAAGGAGCGAGTACTTTAAACTGTAACTGCACACCTACTAGACATAGTGCGCAAACTGCAACTTTGTCACATGGAGTCTTCGCAAACGTTAAACACACATATCGATCGCGTAAACGCAGCTTACAAACTTGCTACAGACCAAATTTACAACAGTTTCTAAGCTACGGTATATCGGAAAGATTTCGCAAATACAAAACAAGAACCACAAAGCAATTTTTGAATACTTCTGCTCTTAAACCAATTAATCAAGGTATTTACCGTAGCAACGCTGGGGCACAGCAAAAACAGATGTTTATCTTCGAACCAAAAGCATGGGTATAAGCATTTAAAATTCACAAGACTACCGAGCAGAAGTTTTCAAAATCTGTTAAATGCTGTTTTGTGCGCGTCATACCGTTGCTATTTGTCTTTGGGCTGTTTTTTGCTTTGCTAGCGGTATGCTAGCGCCACCTCAGTTTAAGATGAGGTTCGTAGCCGGAGTGAGAACACATGCTGTAATACAGCTCCAGGCCTCACGACGTCCACTGCCTTCAACTCCACAATGTTATTGAACACAAACGTTCGGAGAACTCTATTATATTTAAGGTGATCCTTGTATGATGTGTGGCTCTTGTCAGCAATGTCAATCCTACCGACTGTAACTTATTAAGCTGCGGGCTCGCTTCACGATTGCATAACAGCCGTGACATACGTTCATTGGCATTACACATTTGTAGAGCAAAAGCAAAATATCGGGTGTCTTCAAATCTTATTCTATCTTCCTTGATAAACAAACCACACGTGGATCACTTTTAGAGACTAGACGTAGCTGCACGACAGCAGCTCACCTGCCAAACGAGCAACTACGAAGTGCTGTGTGTGCCAGAAAGTTTTTGTGAGCTCACATAAGCATCGTGTGACAAGGTTATTGACGTCGATGTTTGCAAGTTTTGACATGAGATGGATCCAAAAAATTATAAGCATAGCTGCAGTTTACATAACGCATAATCGATACTTTCTGGACATCCATTACTGAACTCATAAAACCAATAAATAGCTAACCAAATAAGCTTTTTCTCGCGTAAAGATGGCGCTGTGCCATTCGCAGACATCTTCAATTGTTTCCGAAAAGTAGGCCGCAAAATAAACGAACTGAATATAGCAACTGAAGAAATGCATATGCATTATTGATCTCAAATCGAGATATTGATCTATCGCATCACCGTAAGCTCGAAACAACACTGATCATCACGCCAAGTCTAAAACGCATAGTAATTGGTTAAGTGCTTGCAAAAGTCTGACACACTGCAAAAGCGCGATCAAAAGCAGGATAAAACGCGAGGCATCATTCAACTGTTATTTTTATCTGAGTCGTGCAGGAACACATTTCGCTGTACAGTCCAGTGAAAAGCAAAGTTAATCGATGCGGGACAAGCTGACATACTTCCACACCTGGTCGCCGTTACTTGCTTGTATTCTCTGATGAAGGCAAATGACTGCACACTGCCTAAAAGTGGTCCGAAAATATGATACGTTTTCGTTCACCAGCAGAGATCCGTTTTATATTGCAACAAGTCTTAAAATTCAGCGTCATCGAGCGCAACAGAAAATTTTTCCGATACACTACAATGCTTTTTTCTGGTCAAGGCCGTGCGCACCTCCCATAGATTTGGTAATTCTTTGTCTGACCAGCCAAGCACTATTGCAAAGCTATGCTGAAAGCGGTTGGACGAAGAGCAATTCAATATTACGACTAAATGTGTAACTTTAGGGAAATGCTTTCACGTCTTGGGCAAACGTGAGAAGGATGAACGTGTCACGGAGATGTATGGAGAAAAAATAAACTTCATATACGGGTAATTATTTCTTATTTTGAACTGGCAAGAAAATCTTCCTCCGCCTGGTTCATGGGAAAGTTTTCTACCTGAGCAGATTAATTCAGTGTGAGAGTAAAAAAAAGTCAGCTTCAATACTAGAGCAGCACCAACAGCCGTCATATCTCTGAAATCAAACCGTAATTAAAATAGGTAAGTTACAGCGTAAAAGTCGATAGCTAAAAACTGAATTAGAATGCAATCATTCATTACAAACGCGTTAAATATTTTTAACTTGAGCACGAATCGCGAAGCTAGAAAAAGCAAACAAAGCATTGCATGAGCAAAGACGGTAGACGTTATGGAGGCTATGCGCGACAACGACGTGAATTTCAAGGTCAAGTGGAACAGTAATGGATTGAAAAATGAAGCACAGCAAATAAACGTTCTGTCTTTCGATGGTAAATAGAAAAACAAGAGCGAAATGCTGGTGAAGTTTTGATAAACATGTTTCATGTTGAAACGCCTGTAAGTTCGCACCAAAGAATGGTTGTTAACAATTCAATGCAACTACATAAAGTTACGAAAAGCAAGCAGTGTTCGTAGCATCAATACATTGTCAGGAATGCGTTGCCGGATAATAAGGCGCTAATGTAATGTAACATCACATCGACAGCTGTTAAAATGCAAAAAACACCATGTAATTCCTTCTTAGTCTGGTTTCACGCTTGAAATCTTATCAAGCACTGTGCAAGTCTACCAAAAACCGCTACTAACACCAAAATCAGCTTTGAAAGTCGACGAAACAAACGGCATCGAAACGAAGCAGATGCAAAAAATGCGACTGGGAGCAATTAGCATCAGATTTTTCAGTCACCCCTCAAACGATTGTTTCACTATCGAGAAACTCTTTCGAGCGTGAAGCCACGACGCTTCAGTCAGTCGCTGAACACATTTTTACAAAAAACGCAATTTTAGGCATATGAAAAATATTATCTGAAGTTAATTTGGCACATCAACGACAGGCAAGTGCACTGCACGTAACGGAAGACGGGTCATGCATTAACGAGTTACGCCTGCGGCCTTGTCTTGTGCAGAAATGTTTCGCACGCGTTGACTGTTTATCAATGTACAGTAAACCTCGGTTGATCCGATCTTCGCCAAAGCCGGTCAAACTGGTGGTACGAATGGTTTCTAACGTTTATCGTTATAAAAATGTTCGGTTTATCCGGATTTTTGATCTGGGTCTTCGCCAATACCGGATAAAATCTGCTTTTTTCACATCTCGTAATCCGGATCTTTCTGCACTTCCACGCTGTTGTGTTCTAAAGTGCACTGACTGGTCACTATAGGAAAGATTCGGCAGCTTTCAGACGCAACACAAGCGTGCTCACGATCACCAACGAACATTTAGAATTATAGTAATAACGGCCGCAACTGAGCGCAACATTCAACTAATCGTAGAGACGATTATTACGTCATACACGGGCATACGGTAGCATATCAGTTGAACATAAGCGCTCAAGGCACGCCACCACACTACGGTTTCAGTGTATTGATCATTGTTGAATGTACGTGTGTAGAGCGTTATCACTGAGTGTATTGTACTTGGTAAGATGTCTGGAGGGCATTGCCTTCCAAATAGTGAGACTGCTTATGGATCAGTCGCAGAAATCTCTGCGCCAGTCCAAAATCTCAGAATTCTTCGCAGCCAAGCAATCTAAAAATGAACTGAAGATTGTTCATAAGTGCTTAAATATAGCGGTTGCTAGCAGGGTTGTTGCAAAAAAACCCGACCCAAAAAACAAACCCGTTTTTTTTAATTCCCACTTAAAAAAAAACAATAAAACCCACCAAAAAACACTTTTTATTTTTTCCTAAGTAAAAAATAAAATAGGCGGGACACTTGTACAGTTAACTTTGACTTTTTTATTCAAACAAAGCCAACAGCAATGAAATTAGAAAGATTTGCAAAAAATATCAAACAGTTTGTAATGGTTATCTTCCTCAGCTCTGCACAATCAGTATATTTTAACCAATATTCTCCCTAATGTGCATCTATCAACTTTTTCTGATTTTGGACCATGCCAAATCATATGTTGAAAAAACACTCTAAAAATCAGGGGTCACCAATGTGGTGGCCATAGGCACCAGGTCGCCCACAAGGACCAAGCAGGTTGTCCGCGGGCATAGGCGTAGCAAAAAGGCATGGCCACCAAATTTCTAGCATTTCTTCTCGTTTTGCGCTTTGAGAGGTGTTGTCCCAAACAAAATACTGTTGCTCGCTGAAAGCCAAAATATTTGGCTCAAAAAAATTTTCAGGCTGGCTATGCTACTGCTCGCAGGCCTGCTCTAAAAATAACATTGGCATGATCAGTGTCTTCACATTGCGGAATATCTCAATTGTTAATACTAAAATAATTAAAGGTAGTTGAGCAACATCGTTATTTCAAAAGCGTGCATCAAACTGGTAGCTCTTTGCATTAATTGGCACATAAGAAGTAGTTCTCAGCTTCAAGAAGGTTGGTGATCCCTGCTATAGATGCTGAACTAGCAGGGCATGCAGATAAACTTGACATGAAACTGCAGAGTTTGTGTGGAAATGGTTTTTCTTTGTTTGCTGTGTGCATTCTTGCCAAGCCTTACCACTTTGGAGTGAATTGACCAAAAATTTGCAAAAACAAAGATGGGGTACATTCCTTTACCCTCAAATTTGAATGGCATAATAGGTATAGCAAGTTATTATTGTGTAATTCTGAAAATAATGATATTGCATGATGCAATAGAAACAATTAAGAATGGTTACTAGTCTAATGTTCCTTTGTATATACATTAATAGATTCATTAAGTGTGCTGTTGGGTCGTGAATATGTTCAATTTCGTGATTTTCACCGATATCTCAGTGCTTAGGTGATGTCAGGCTATAAACAATCATCTTCGAGTAATCCAGATCTTCGTCTAAACCGGATAAAATCGTCGGTTAAGTTGAATCCGGATCAATCGAGGTTTACTGTATAAACAGCAATCAACAGGTTTAAGGAAATTTAACCTGGGTTTGCTACAGAGAAAAAATATATACGAAACTGTCTCGAGAAGCTCAAAAGTGGTGAAGAAATGGCAGCTACGAATCACCGCCACACTGCTGCCCTCAGGAAATGCAGTGCTGCTACGACAACACAAGTCCGAATCACAAAAAGAGGCAGGATAAATGCACTTGGTGCTCCGCTGTGCAAGAAACTTTAGAAGCTACTGCTGTCTTGTTCCATTACAGCTTACCGCGATACCGTAGTTTCTCGTTACATGTGGTTCGTATAATAATAACAATAAATCCGAATGTCATACACAAGTTGCTGCGCAGCTTCAGCACCGTTTCTAACAGTCTTTTCTATAGACCTGATCGCTGACAACCCTTGCAGGAGCACTGCGCGATATAACAGAAATCGGCACTCGCAACCAATCTTTGTACGTGGTTTGAACCATGAAACGACATACCAGAGAAGCAGATCCGGGCAAAACGAAACGCCGATGTTGACCACATCTCCTGTTAGTTAAAAACGAAGAGTGGCGCCAGGGATCGTGCCAAAGCCCACTTCTTAGATCTTAAGAGATGTGAACGCAGTGCCTTAAGCGCTTATTGCAACGACTACTCTAATCGAGCATTTTTCAAACTTAACTCTCGAAAGAAACTGAAAGCGTCTCGCCTGATTTCAATTAATGAAAGCAGAGGCTAGCAATGCGTGAAGACATTTGATGAATTTTGCACACATGAAAAGTTAAACACCCAAACACCACCAACGTTAGAATTTCAAGCAATAATCCGCTTGAGGGATTATTAATCTCTTTTGCTTGTCCTCTTGACTCTTGCAGCGTCTTCGAAAAAAAGGGTATCTGATTTTGAAAACATATAGATTGCGTCACCACACAAGCCGAGATTGCTATTCACTGAAATCTGCCTCAAGGCAACGTACCTGTGGCACTGTTGAGAAACTCTCCGAAGACATAAATTGACCAAGAAAGAGCCAGTTGCGAAAGCACGAATAGTATAAATGACATAGTGTCAAACGCCTCAAAAAACGGGTAGGCCCAACTTCCGGTTTGATTGTAAATCCATAGAATCCTGAAGAGTGTGCAGTCATTTATAATCTGAAATTCAACTTATTCATATATGGACATTCAAATCGAATTGACGGCTTTTGAAAAAAGATCGACGTTGCGAAACAAGTTAAAAAGCTGCCAGAAACCAAATTCAGCTAATATTCGGCCTGACCACGTTTTCCGGTCAATTTCGCATCGTCTTCATGACGCCAGGTGCTCTGAACAGCGATCGCGAAGTGTCACCATGAAGCGTGAGAAACATCGAAGGAGATAAGGTAACGCGCAATGTAACGGTGACTAAGCAGATATTCGCATTTGAAGAGCAGTCCTAGGAAACCCAATGACAAAAAAGTAATGTCCATACCATGCGAGGTATGTTAGGAGCCAGCAAGAGACGATCGCCAGCCCTTTTCGTCTCTCCAAGAAAATATGGTGAGTAGTTGCCACCTCAAGCAGGGTGAGTAAGACTGCTGTGTGCTGAAACGGTCAGGCAGTTGGAAAATTACATTGAGGGAAATATGCTTCTTTCACAACAGCGCCAACTCGCATGTCTTACCCACATGTGGTTGGCCCATGACGGTATGACGTCATCAAGAGATGATGGGTGCACCAGCTCTCTGTCAAGCGCGTACAAGCCCCAGAACATCAAGAAGACAATCTTTAAAAAAACAATCATACAAATTACGATACAGCTATAATGCACACTGCACTGATCTCAGTGTTGAAATCTCCCCTAAACACCACGTTTTATTTGGAACGTACAGACTAAGTACGGAAAGTACATAACTGATGTGGAAAAATATTCCTTCCGTGACCGCTTGCTGAGCAGTATTGGCAACATGATCAAAGAAAAATATCGTTTCTTTTGTTGTACAATAGGTGGAGAATGCGGAACATTAATGTTATCAGGTTGTTAAGCGGCAAAGTTCTTAATGGATTATACGCATTTTCGACTGGGAAAGAAAAAATGGCGCTCGATCGACAGTCTGTTGTTAGCTACTGTGACTTCGAACTAACACTTCAATGCCGGGAAACTCTACTTTTTCTTAGAACTTTAGTATCTTCCGGTTGTGCAGTTCTTTGTTAGCTGTGGCGATTCTTGCTTGCGCATGCCTTTTTTCTAAAACCTGTCTGATGAGTAATTTGCACCAGAACCAACAGGCACAGATGTTACAGGAAGTCAGAACTGAAGATGCTGCTTACACGGCGAAATCTATTACACCGGTATACAGGATTTTTGTGAAGTTTGTAACGGGTTTGAGGATTTTAGGGGGCGCTGAGTCTAAAAATCGTATCCATTTTTGTCCATCTGGTCAGGATTAGCCGCTACAGGGCATACGTTTTGTAGTTTTTCGGAAAACATTGAAAAACCTCACCAAAAGTTTCAGAAGTTATCTCCCACCATATTTAACTTGAAAACATATTTTGTAATCAGTAATTGTGTTTTTCAATGCTAAAATGATTTATAAGCTGCTGTTGAACTGCGTAGGCCTACAGGGAGTGAGATAGTGGTAACCTGTTATAAGCGGTAACTACAATAAAATCCTATGTCAGAATAGTCTGTGCCTGGTACCATAGTTGATGAGCACGACTGGATGATTTGCCGCAAATTAGAATTTGTGCATATTGGTTGGGCAACAAAGCGGATACACAAAGCTTTCCGTGTTTCTTGTGTCTGTGGGACAGCAGGGCTTGCCAAGAGCATTGGACCAGGGAAAGTTGGCCAAAGAGAGAGACTTCAGATTAGCAAAAGAAATATTATACACTGTTCTTTGATTAATCCAAACGAGGTGTTACTTCCTCCTTTCCATATCGAAGTATGAAAACAGTTTGCAAAAGTTGTCAATAGGTAAAAGTGACTGCTTCGCATATTTGTGTGAAAAGTTCCCTGCGCTGAACACTGAAAAGTTGAGGGCTGGAATTTTTTATAGTTTTCAGGTATGACGTTTAAAGCAGGACAAATATTTTCCACTTACCATGACAACCCTGGAAAAATGCTAGGCAGTCACTTACAGCAGTTGTTGAAAACTTCCTTGGATATTTTAAAGCTTTTAACTATCACGACCTTTTAAAACAGCTGTTAAATTCTTACGAACAATTAGGGTGCAATATGAGTGTGAAGGTTTATTTTCTTCATAGTCATGTAAACTATATTCCTGAAAACTTAGAAGCAATGATTGAAGAGCAAGGAGAGTCCTTCCACCAAGATATAAAAACAATAGAAAAGATACCAGGGATGCTGGAATACCAACATGTTGGCAGACTACTGCTGGTGCTTAAAAAGAGGTTGCTGGCAGCAGCTACTCCCGAAAAATACAGAAAAGACAATTTCTGGATTAGAAACCGAGCAATCTTTTCTGTCATGAAACAAGAGTATATGCTATCATGTTTAGGCTATTCTTTGCATTTTAACATTGTTTTGTCACCACAATCTTTGCATTGCCAGGAAATAATATCTGCGTAGTTTCTCATCTGTGTCTTGGAAGTCACAGTTGCAAGTATACAGTATACACTAACTGAAGTTTTGTGTTTGTTTAACCTCTGTATGTTTTCTATGCTGCACATTGCTCTTCATAAGCTAGTTTACAAATCACGGTTATTAGCAAGAAGTCACTAGTGCTTAAATGACACGTTAGCCAGTTTTAACAAATCACGAAATGTGCAACCCTCTTATGCAATAGTATACTTAAAATGCTACAACTGCATAAATTAAAAATATTAAATAGCTCAAAAACTTGATCACATAGGGAGAATCTGACAACAGTTTTGAAATCAGCGCCCTAAAATTATCCCGAAAACGCTCTCAAACCCCAATCCCCATGAAATTCATTTAAAATTGTAGACCTGTGTTATCGGCAACATCCAGGCGTGCTGAGTCTGGTGCAACTTACGCAAATGAGGTGGGTTTTAACGATAATCATAACTTTCAAGACGTAAGAGGGACGAACTCAACATTAACGGAAACACTAAATAAAATTTTGTATAAATCAAACCTGTGTTTTTTATCACCAATTATCATTGTCTCACCAAGAAACGGGTCATTCTCACGCAGGCTATTAAAATTTTCAGACTGCATTTACATACCGGTAGCTTGTGCCAAGACAAACTACATTTTGTCGTTTTATTTTCAAAAGGTTATAAAATTTATTAAAAACTGCAAAAACAGGTTGAATGCACGCGGAAACGTGTTTTCGCAGAACTGCTTTTAGCGCATATGTGTTTACTCCTGACTGCATGCCTGTAAGTGCCACATACGCATGGACGATGCGATTCAAATCCTTCAAAATTTGTGAATGACGAGTGAGTACCTGATTTGTCAGAACACTTGAACATGGCGCAAAAACTTTGTTTGATGGCGACCGAAGATTCGGGGTTTACGCGAGTTCTTACAAGCCCAAAAGCATAATGTCGATTACTGTTGTTGATGATAGAAACAAGAATTCTAAACAAACACATTTCGTGCGGGCTTTGGCAGGGTTGCCAATTTAACGGATTTTCCGCTAGATCTAGCGATTTTATTCCTGCCTAGCTGCAAAATGATTGGTTTGCCGGCCTAAATCCGCTACATTTTGGCGGATAATTGGTCCAGCGGCTACAATTGGTTTTGTTCAAGCGGATTCTAGCGGAATTTTGCAATTTTTCTAGCTTGAAAAGTCTGTTTTGACTTGGCAACCCTGCGTCCGGGTTGCTTTTGGCAAGTCACAAAACGTACTATGGACGATGGCAGTCCGATGGTGGTGTAAAACACCTGCTTGGGCTTCCGGATGAACTTCATGACTTGACGCATTTCGAAAACTTCAAGCAAGTCTTCCAGAATGCACAAAGCGAAGCATAGCAACTTGACGTGCTAAAATCACAAAACCTGTATTTGTTGGAAACATCACAGGAATTGTTTTACGGGATTCTGTCAAACAATTGAAAAATATCACAAGTCTCTCGAAGGCAAATCGCCAATTTTGTAAAGCGAAACACATCTTCTTTGGCTTCCTTGAATGTATTAAGTAACATTTTAACTTTTTTCGTTGACGCTTCCTTGCTACTAACTACAAAAGCAAATGAAAAGACACTTGACAGCTCATGCTAACTCAATATCCGACATTAAATATGAGCAACATTAAGTGACAACCATTTTTGTGTTCAGTGGGTTTGCACGCCAACGTAAACTTGCTTTCAGACAAATGGTTTTGTGTTTCAACAGTTGCGGTTGTGACTTTTTCTGTAGAAGCGAAATGCTATTCGTTCAGGTTGTCTGTGGAACGCGCAGCAAAACAATACTACTTTCAGAAATAGAAAATTTTTTCAGGTTAGTTTAAATAAATCACTGTGACGTGAACACGCTCAAAAAATTTTTTGTACAAGAAAAAGAAGATGAATTCCTTAAAAAACGGAGTTCAGGTGCACAATTAAAGCGAGAGGAAAGACTATCGCTGAGCAGGGCAGCAATAACACTTACCAAGTTGATGTACGTCAAGTACCTCCAGTCTTCGCCATAAGGTCGGTTCAACTTCCTTGAATAAAAATCATAGACTTGCACCGAGCATATCGATTCCACCAATGCACAAAAATGAAACACAGCGACAGGCCAAGAAGACATAACAGAGAAAAGGAGACCAAATTACACACGTACGAGGCTAAACGCTAACCTGCGTATGAAAATAAGCACTGATGTAAATGCGTATATCAGCCAGTGTACACAAACACACAACACTTCTGACTTAACAACTAATGCGAAAATACGCCGAGTCTCGCACCTTTGTTAAAACACTTGTCCAGTCCTCGCAAAAGCACGAGTTATGAGTCAACGCATAACAAACAAGAAACACTATGGTCAGACAAAGAAATCAGGGATGTAACGGACAAACAGGTCGTAAGTCTTACAAAGTTTTACGGCAGCCACGAATTTTTGACAGTTAGATTTCTCTCGCAGTTGCATCTCAAGTTAAAACTCCGACACAGGCTAATAAATTTCCATAATGTAACTTTGGCTTGGTGGAACTGTTGGATGGTTACGGAACGGATGTTCCACATGCGCAGCATTTGAAGGTCTCACTCCGCAAAAAGTTTAGAAGGTTGCAAGAATTTGGCAAGCTTTTTAAATTTAAAGAGCATTTTTCTTGCTTCAATAGCTTACACGATGTGATCAGGACAGCGAACCTCTCGTCCATTACCCTTCACCAAGCAGTTTGCCACTGGCGCTCGGTACGTTTAACAAGAAGCTGAACCAGGAGCTTAGTAGATGTCGCAGTGAATCTTACAATAACACTACCGTCTGCATAAGCTCTTGTCAACAGCCTAGCAAAATTGCAAATGTAGCTTCTGCAGCATCAACTACGCGATGAATTTAAGCTTTTTTTCTACTTAGTTGTGTTATTCAGCGCAGATACAGTGACAGAAGAAAATGCAGTCATTAAAACCTGGTACATCATTCACTGCATAACGCAATTTTACCTAAAATCACAGTACTTGATATGTGCGGTTTTGTAAAGTCAAGTAAAGGAATGCATGACAGGTTAGCGATGCAAAATTTTGCCAGAACATTCGAGGATGTGCATGACAGGAATCAGACACAAGTCCAAAAATATATATAATCAAGCAATCGGTAGAAATCGCGAACACAAACCAAAGGACAATGAAACTAAAAACGGTGACGTGGGTAAAACAACGTTTGCAAAGTCGGCACTGGACACCACCCGCTCATGCAATACTGTACAAGGTACACATCTTTGAAAAATGAAATGAAGCGAGGCACAAGGTTTGAAATTGCTAGTTTTTGACCCTTCAGTGTACATTAGCAACAACGAAGTTTCATGACGTTTGGAAATACGCACACACACTTTCATTTGGATCACATCGAGATGGGTGTCAACGAGTTTTGTTAGGCCACACCGGTTGGCATAGGAAGAAAACACAACCGTACTTGCACCGCAACAGTTCAAACGATTGTCCTCCACTTGTTTACAACATATAGGATATGACGAAAGGTGAGGTCCTAAATACGTCAGCTTCTGCTTTATTTAGTGCAATGCAAAATTTGCGGGGCTGAAAAAAGCTCAAAAGTTCCTAAAAAAGTTTCCTAAGCACAAAAGATTTCGCTCGGTGCTTGCAAAGTGAGTGTAAGATATAAAACAAAGCAAGTCTACTAGCAATGAGGAATAAAAAATGTGCCCATATACATTTGTGGAGACGGTGCTGCAGCAGCATGTTACTGAATTTTCGCCCCGGAGTGATCATCGGATTTCTGTTCCACTTGATTGTCCACACCTTCAGAAACACTTATTAAGCAAGTAGACATTGCCAACGAAGTGAACCAATTTTCATGCCTCGTGCTGCATAAATCATTAGCTCAGGAAGTTAGAAATTGCGTCAGAGACACCGCTTCGGGAAAAGCAAGTTTGACGTATGAACTGAACGCCGCCTGGCAAATTGCTCGGGCAAAGAAGTTCAATGAATACTAAAAAGCTCGACGTAAAAGTTTCAAATACCAACCTGCACGTTTGCTTATGTACTCGCCCAAAAAATAAAAAGCCCACGCAGCTAGAAATTCGACTGCAACGAAAAGGACAAATCCAACGGTAGACAAATATGCCAGGAAGGGGTAGACGTACAATCCGCTCTTGTACCCAACCCACTTTATCCTGCAAACAAAACAGAAGCATTGCAAGATAAATTCACGAAGGCTGTAACATCACGTGGAGTATATAAGGTCTTTCAACAATTTTGTTAAAAATTGTGGCAACCTCGAACTGCGAGTACTGATTGCTAGTAAGAACCTCTCAGCTGCATTTTCCATCAAAAGTACATGTTTTATAACGAGGTGCTTAGCGTAAACGGAAACAGTTCCACTGCTGGCCGCAAGCTTAGAACGAAGTTTCTGCGGACATCAAGAAACACACTTGAGAAGTGACGAGCAAACCTCTTCGCTGAAATTAAAACCACACTGAAGCCACAGCAACGAGCAAAAACATCACTCTGCAGAAAGCAAGAAAACGGTAAAATTTTGAGAATACAAACCGAATCAAAGTTCAAAACAAAAACAATTAGCCCAGAAAGGACGGACGGGTGAAACGCGACGTACCAACCAACGTAAAGTAAACCGAACAGGGAAACGAGGGTCAGACCAACTTTTCTTGGTGGGTACTTGACCTTCTCAACGGCTGCGTTCACAACAGTTATGAGTATGAGTGTGTGCTGCAACAAAAAAGAAAATTTGGGGAGTAAAGGACTATGAGCAATAGCCGCTTAACAATCATTAACTATGCACTATTATATCAGTGTATACACGTTCTCAGTGTGCATGCAAACAAACACTTCGTCAAAAGAAGTATGATCAAACAGTCGTGATCACAACCTTATTACGGACCAAAGCCAAATCATTTCAAGAGAGTGAAAACCACCGAATGAAAAAAACTTCTTGCATTCAGAGATCAAGCACTTCACACGTGAAATGTTGAAGGGCAAAGCAAGCAAGCAAGCTCAAGACTAAAATGAATAAATCAGAACACATGCTGCGGCAAATAAAAACGAGAAAATATGCTGTTCTCTAAAATTTACTTTCACTAAAACTGAAAAACTACCTGACGTCAGTTACAGAACAACAAAACTACAGCTATGACATCAGAGCTGCACATACTGCGTTGAGTCATCACTGCGTTGCTCGGAGTGAACGGCATATTTTCCAGCTTTTACTTGCCACAGCTTATGTTCTGATTTGTTCATTTCAGTTTTTTTTAAGGAAAGTGTTAAGTGCCCGGTTTGGACGTGTAGGGACCCAATTTCTCTGATTTTAGGGACCCGATTTTCAATTCTAAGGACCCGAATCGGGTCCCTAAAGCACCTTAAAAATACCCTGATTCATTCGTCTCCAATTTGCTTGCTTTCTCTGCCGTGTTTTTTTGCTTGCTTTCTCTGCCCTGGCTTTAACTCTTCAGCATTTTATCTGTAAGCATTGCTTTCAGATTTTAGGATCGAGGATACGGAACGTTACGTGAAATTGATTTCCTAATACTGTAAATAATTTTCTGATTGATCCGAATACGTAACCTTGGGGGAAACTAATTGCTTGAACACAGATACGTGCCGAGTCGGGATCATCCCCAAGTCATAAAGACACAGCCTAGTTGACTGATTCCTCGAAAGCTTGCATATTGTTATATTAAAAATGAACTCACCTTGAACAGACCATCAAACGTTTGCTTGAATGTTTGATAATCACTTTATTACTAGCACACTTTATTCCAGAACGTTTACCCTAAAATGCAAGCAAACTCAAAAAATTTTCACCAACTCACACGCATCAATTACGAAAAAGCGGCAGCGTTCTGCCTTCCACCAAACTGATGCTCTGATGCTGTAGCTACTGTTTTACATTCTCTGAACTGAACGCATGTAGCACAAATACTTCAGTTTTAAAAGTAGCACGCTTCCAAATTTTGAAAGCAGCAAGCGTTCAACAGTAATGAAACGTAAGTTTTGAAAGCACTATTAAAAGATAATAAAAAAATGAAGGAATTAACATCCCAGGTGTAGAATACAAAGTTGAGATTGAAAACATGCTTTACATCTTCTAATGCTCCATATCAGTATTCGAAATGGGCGTCATTACAAACACAAGCCGTAAACACATCTCACCCACAGGTGATTCGCCCATCCTGGTACGATGGCATCCATTCTTTTTGGAAAGACCAATTCACGATCTACTGCGTACAAAATCCAAAACGACGTGAATACCATCTAAAAACGGGAAAATACAATTACCGTAAACAAAATTAGTGGAAGTTGAACGAGTCAACGTAGTACCGAAAGCAAAACGTTTGAAAAAGGCAAATACTAGCTTGGAGCGGCGCTTAATTCAAACGTTTAGCACAGCACAAAAGGGATTTAAAAATCGACCTAAATTTTGCAAAAATGGTAATACAGATATTTGTGTGGCGAAAGAAATTGCTCCGTCTAAAATGAGTGGTATATTTGTATCATCATGGTGCGAGGACGTTGATTTGATTCGATAGAAGACCAACAATAACGATCACCAACGTCTCGAGTCGGCGGCTTAGGCCATGACGTACTACCGGTATCTGGTGGGACAAAATTGTGAAACAATTCGCTAACGCAGGGGTGGACAATTAATTTGGCTCAGATGCCACTTGAGGCCGCATTTAGCGGAGGGCCGTACCTTCTAATGGAAGCAGACGCCAGTCTCGGTTCCAGTCAGCCTCATAACTAACATTTACTGCGATAAATTGGAGGAAATTTCACATTTGAAGATTTTTCCTGATTCGCTAATTGCCCACTCCTGCTCTAACGCATTTGAGTCAACCTGTGGCTAGAATGTTCAGCTGAAAATCACGCATTTCATATTCATCAAGACACCCACCACTGTAAGATTACTGAGGATCACTGCAGTCGACCAGTGGCTGCAATATGACCCTGACCAGACTGCTAAACTTGTTTAGATCATGCCAACAGATGACCATACGCACTTTAATGGTGGTCGTGTTCAAAATCTACATAAGTTGCTTAAGGTGGTAAAACATTGGAGGTTCTTGATTTTTTGCACAGCATCATCAGTGGCTAGATCGATCAAAGCAAAAAGTAAATTTAGACAGCATCATCAGTGGCTAGATCAATCAAAACAAAACAAATGTAAATTTAGTTTGTTTTATTCTTACGTTTTGGGTTAAGCTGTTATTGGTTAAGTGTCAGCTGTGCAAATATTTTTGTTCTGGCGTTCCATTTAAAATACAGGTAAAAATTTGCTGGTGCCTAACAAATTATTGAAGCCCAACAGCACTTACGTGGTTGGGTTCAATAGGTTAAAAAATGTATGTTGCTAAATAAAATGAACATGCACAACAAGAAAGCAAGAAATAGAAAAACTAACGGATTGTTTTACTTAAGAAACTACCAGTTTCCAGGCATGGGCAAAATACTGCCAGTAGGCTCTGATCCAACCCGCTAAAGTTGTCTAGATTATCTTCATAAAGCCAATAGATTGTTTTAATTTCATTTTTTATTTGTTCATACAAACAATCTATTCATCTGCTCAAGATCCCAATCACTGTCAAATTGTAGAATCCAATGTGGTCCACGATTCGACTGTTTTGCCCACATTAGAGTTAAATGGTTTAACAAAAATAAACGTCTAAATGTTTGACAAGGTAAAACACAGTAAAGGGCTTTGCTTAACTTTTGCACCAGCAAAATTTTTCAACACAACAAACGAATTTTTTTGCTACAACAAGGAATCATTCAACATTTTTGCATTAACTACCTCTGAGGTGCAAACGCTTTACATAGCGCCATAACTCAACAAAGTCTATCGTGTCAAAAAAATGAAGATTCAATATCTCACCAGACACACAGGCAGTGCAAATGATGCATGGATAATTTCCTTTAGCTTTATGATAAACATGGAACACCTTTGAAGATTCATATGATCTGCAGCATCTTGCAAGATGCACACCAAAAAGTAGAAAAGCTGAACACACTGCAAGCAATGTAGTTGTAATCAGATTTATAACACTTCTTTTTAATCTTAAAATGTTTCCAAGCAAGCACATATCGCTGTTGATTAGACAGTCACTTACTTACCATATTAATATAAGTCAAAAACTTCCATGGTCCACCATAACCTTGATCTATCTGATATGCAACATATCGATGATAGACCTCCCAAGCTGTATAAGATTCTCCAAATGCAAGAATATGAAACAAAACTACTTTGACTGATTTCATATTTCACTCCTTCAAATTCGATTGTAGAAAAACAAACAGAAGTTTAGCATTAATAATTTAACACCAATTTCGGCAACATCACATTGATTTCAGTATGGCATCAAATTCATACATTTCATTGGAACTCATTAAAATAAAGATCTGGAAAAGGCAGTAAACATCAACTTTGATCAGTGCTCATTCACAAGCAACCATGTAGATACACTAGATTCCAATCACCTGCTAATATGTTAATACTTAAAAGTACTGTCACACAGGGTTGATTGATTTAAATCATGAGATGATTTAAATCAAGCAATAAAAATCATGATTTAAATCAGTGCTTGTAAAACTTTTTTATTCCACCGCCCTCTTTTCACTCTCGACATGTCACTTTTGCCCCCCAAGCCTGATAAAGCAAACAAAAGGTAGTAGATTTAAAAAAATGTATTTATAGAAAGTATTAAATAGCTGAACCAAGCCATTAAAAAGCTGAACTAAGCCACTGTATTACGACGCTAATATTACGTTCAGAATTGTTGTGAAAATAATCTAGGCCTACGGAGTCACAGCGGAACTAGGTATTTTGTCTGGAGCTGGAGTTCAAATTAAAAATCAGAAGGAGCCGGATCCGGAGTTCAGTTGAAAATTTGGGACCGGAGCCAGAGTGGCTATTTAAGAGGTAGCTCCAGCTCCGGGTCCTTTCCTAGATACTAACAGTTTGCCAAATAGACTTACGTGTGCTCTTTATTGCACAATAAACGCGATTGTTATGAGTTACGACACCAGACTGCAGTAATGGATCTGCAAGCCTTTGATGTTTCTTTGGTTTAATAATCGCTAAGGGCCTAAGGCTGTGATATCATAGCTGGCAGGCGTGGTGTTACTTGTTGAACAATGGTTCTCAAACACTGTTCTAAGTGCCGCATGCAACTCACAAGCATCCTTTGTGTGGCTTTTAGTAATCCTTCTGTAACAGATTTTATTTGAATAAGAGTTGAAGATGCCTACGTCTTAGGCAAAATATATACTCTGTAAGAGCTTAGTGTCTGAATCTTTGCTGGGAAAGGATCCCTTTCGATGGGCAGTGTCTTTCAGTAACACCTCTAAAATTTTGTGTAAGACATCCTTAATGCAATAAAACAAAACGTGTGAAGTGTCTTGTAGTAAAATTTTTTTGTGCGGCTCTCTAAAAATTTGTAGGTTTGGATTTGGCTTCCTTCAGCAAAATGGTTGAGAACCACTGTTGTAGAAGTAAGAAAAATGTTAAATACCACAACATCTTACTTTCTAGTCAGAATGATCAAACTGGGTCTATAGCAGTGTAGCGATCAAAAAAGAACTGAGCTATAAGGAGTAGGTGTATAATAAAATATCCATAGCTTTTGTAGCTGTGTAATCATGCTGTTAGCAGGGAGTATGATTAAAGCTATGATACCATTGCAGATTTGAGATTGAAATGCACGACATGCCATCATAAAGTAGGAATTTTTATTAGAAACCACAAGGCTTACTGTTATGTTGTGCTAGATTACTGGCAAAGTTCAATAGAAAACATTACGTTTACAAGAAGTAGCACAACATGAAAGTTATAAATAATTGGTAGCAAACTGGCATTGCTTTGCGTAGCAGGACATTATCAGGAGGGTATAAAAATCAATGTAAACAATTGTGGACTTTTCTTGAAGTTTTCATCTGTACAAAAATTTCAGCACGGTAACCAATCTTACTTTCACCTAAGCTTAGCGTGTTAAATTGTGCTTTACTTTGCGATTCATCACTGCTTATTATGAGTGCAAAAGACAAGAAATCAGAAGTTTTCAGCAGAAATCAAATGTGAATTTCTTGCTAGAAGTCATAATATTTCTTCGAGCAAAGGACTTTTGAACACATCTTTGCATTTGGGTTAATGCAAATGTGTGCGTGTTTGAAAGAAAACATGAGAGTCGACTTTGACTGTGTTTTGCGCTCTTTGCATGGTTTGCCTGGGCAGCGCTGTTAGCTGGAATTGTCAATACTGCAACAGGCAAAGCATACGACGAGTGCATAACACTTGGTCAATTGGGACTGGTCTGTATTTAAATGCTCAGACACGAATGTAGTTTTCCAAACAGATGTTTTCTTGATTTCGTCGTAAGAAATAACAAAAGGTCTTCAGGCACTGAAGGCAAAACCAGCGACTGTCATTCCATAAATTGTTTGTATGTCGTTTTTTCGCTGATGTCCTCATGGTGACAGTACTGCTTGTAAAAAACTACCAGATTAAATTACTCAAAATGTTTGGTATATTCTCCTGGTTTTGTGTACTTGATTTGATTAATTTTCCATTCAACTTGAGGCACACCAAGACCACCAAAATAATAATATGTGAAAATGAATAGAAGCCGGAACTGGAGCCTGAGTCATGAAAAAAGAGAGCTCCGGAGCTGCAGCCAAACTCATGAAAACCAGGAGCTCCGGAGCTGGAGCCATGTTCATGAAAAGCAGATCTCCTGAGCCAGAGCTGTGACATTTTTACGACGGCTTCGCAGCCCTGAAACAATCCACACTGCAGCCGGGCACATAGACGATCCTAAGTAAAAATTCAACAGACAAATTGCTTTAGCAATAACCTCCAACAATTATCTTAGTAAATTAAAATTTGCAAGGAACTGACATGTCATAATAGTAGGATACTATAGTTAACTCAATCATCAATTTGTGGTTGGGAATTTTTGCCCCCTTGGTGTTTTTTACCCCCTATCGTCCCCTTTGATTTTGGCCCCCAAGGGGACGATTCCACCCACTTTGCGAAACACTGATTTAAATCAAGCAACAAAAATCAAAAAATCATGTCGTTTTAGACCTTTCTGTGATGCCTGTGACTTATTTAATTAGCATTCTAATAGTTTTTTTACAGCCTTTACAGTATTAGTGTAGAAGGCAAAGAATTCTTATGACAACACAAGTTAAAACCACTTGAAGTTTCATCAATCATAGCAACTGTGAGGTCACAGATTCTATGTCATTTAACTGCAAAAATGACATGTGTTGCAGATTCAGAAGTCATAACCGATAGAATGCCACAAGTTTGAAAGTGTAGACAGGCATAAAATGAAAGTTGCATTTACATTCCATCAAATATGAAGGCTGTTGACTGTGTACATAGTTATAGAACATATTTTTGATTCATGAAACAAATATATAGGTTTTTAACATTGTATGCATGTATGCCATTAGTTTCAATAAAATTATTAAACTGGCGGTTTCAGTATTGGCATTTCAACAAATATTTCATTTCGTATATTTCATTTCGATTTGTTTGACACATTTCATTGGTATTCTAATCGCTTTCACTTATTTTTAAAGAAGGCAGAGACTTCTTATGACAACACAAGTTATAAAAACAATTGAAGTTTTATCAACCATGGCAACTGTGAGGTCACAGATTCTATGCCCACTAACTGCAAAAATGATATGTGGACTGAAATCACTTACATTAGCAGACTAAAGTCAGAACTGTCAGAATGCCACAAGTTTTAAAGTGTAGGCTGGCATAAAGCAAGCCTGTAGCCAGGTTTTCAGGGCAAAATAAACTGTTAGGGGGAAGATTTTTGTTTATATTACGGTATAGATTTAAAACAAACCTTTCTGGACACAAAAAATTCAGGGACACTGCTCCCGGATGCCCCCATGGTTATGGGCCTGGCATAAAATAAAAGCTACATATAAATTCTAGCAAATATGTAGGTTGTTGGCTGTAGAAATAGTAGTTTCAAAACGTATTTTTGATTCAGATTCATAATAACACATACATTACAGGTTTTCACCATTTCATGCATGTAAGTTATACTTTTGCAGAAGCAGAGCTAGTGAAAGTTGCATTACAATAATCAATTTTAACAAAAGACTTCGCACCAGAATAGCTGGCAAGCTTGTATTTTTGTACAAACTTCTTAACATGCCATAGGTGTTAATGAAGTCAATGAACTGATGGTGTGAGTATTGTCATTCATATAAATATTTTGTTTTGTACACCTGTACTGGTGTAAAGAACTGATTTGCTTTAAGCGTGGTGCATGAGTGCAAAGTAAGTCTGAAAGTTCAGCTGAATTCTAGTTGCTGTACTAGAAGTAACAAAGCAAAAAAAATTTTTGTTAAAACAAACTTTTAAAAAGGAAAAATTCCAATTTGTTAGGTGGCCATCCTCTACACACTGAATCAAAAAAAACTGACTGAAATATAAAAAATCAGATTTAAATCAAAAAAATCATTGAAAAATCATGATTTGTATCAACCCTGCTGTGAACAGCTCACACAAAACTGTCCGTCAACTTGGGAAATGCATACACATGCCTGAAAATGAAATTTACACCATTTTGCAAAGTAAATTGAAACTAGAAGACATCTGCAAAATAAACCATTTCTTGATTCATAAAAAAAACGATTTAAGGGAAAATACACTGTTTGTTACTGCGTGAATGTGGCATCCCACACCCTGTATCCATCCCTGTAATGTTTGCTTTTGGAGTATCCAAAATGTTGAGCAAGCTGAAGAGCAAATGTGCTGCGAATACCACCCCTGCATAAAAACACAATATCATCTGCATCTTTCTGAGGTTTTTCTTTTCCATATTTTTTGAAAAACTCTTCTTTTGAAAGCTGCATGTCAGGGTAAAAATGTCCAATTGGAACATGGACATATCTTTTCGCTGGTACACGTCCAGCTGCAACTTCTTCTGGTTCTCTCACATCAACAAGATAAATTTTGTCATTTTTAACAAGTTCTTCCAATTCTTGAGTGTCAACTGAATACTCTGGCCGAATTTCTTTCACAAACCACTTTTCCCACAACGGCACTGAAGCTGATGTAAACAAGTTTCTTGACCAAAATGGTGTATAAACCATGGATTTATAGAGCAACGGAGGATAAGTAACTTTGTTCCGGTTCAAATAAAGGCACCTTGAGAAACGTGCTGGCTGATTCCAGCAGAAACTAAATAATCTGTTGCTGCATTTAAATAATCCAGACATTTTTTATGTGAAACAGACAGATTTCTCCTGAAAGCTGCAAAATGCAAAAACTGCAAACAATCACCAAGCATGTTCACCGACACAAAAACAACTGTAAATTTAGTCTTTGTTGAGTATACAGATAGACGATCAATGCAGTTTTCAGATAAAACTAGAGACAGTATATTCAGGTTTTCCCCATTAGTAATCTTGAACTTTACTGTGCGTATGTGAGCAGCTACCGCATCATTTGAAACTAATCAGTGCAATACTGTTCAATGCAAGAGAAACATTTCAGTGGATTTATTGCAAACAGGAAATACTTTGATCAGTGCTAGATACGCAACCAAGGTTTCATGCACTACTGCAGTGAGACACTTCAGCAAAACACACATGAAAACATATGAAAGTGGCAAGCAAAAGAAACTGTTATTGCAACCATCATTATAGTCACCTTCTCTCACAACATATTACCATGTAATTTTAACTTTCAAAATATACTGCATGCTTTCCAGGAAAGCTTTAGCTAACAAACTGAAGGCATTTTTCTTTATACTATATAGTTTTGACAAGAATCAACAACCACAGAGCCCCATTGGCACTACTGCTTAAAACAGATTATTTCTAAGCCTCAAGCTTCATTTTGCTAGATTTGGCAAAATTAAACTTAGCTTAGCCACACCTGGTTCATAGCAGATCTGAGCAATACCACTATAGATTCAGCTGTAATCCAACATTTACGTGCAACTGTGTTGATAAAATCATTCTTTATTGACTTTCGTAACAACTACAAACTGTTTGAATTACAATTCGGTCATCAACTTCAACCTCTGGAAGATAATTAAGTATCTTTTGACAGATGCTCCACTGGACAACCATGTCTACAGTTTTTTGGGGTGCCTCAAAATCTTTAACTTATTTTTACGTTAAGTATATTTAATATTTGCACTAATGCACTCAACTCGCATTAGACACTTGACATTTATCTGATTCTTTTCTTTAAATGTTAGCACAATTCAGTTATTTCTTTTCTACCAGACACAGTTTGGATTCTTGCAAGACATCTTTGATGGTTTCCTTGTTGAGTTGGAACAGGTTTAGGAAAATCTACATAAAATACAATCTATTAAGTGCACTGTGTGTCACTGCATGATAGAGCAATAACTCTTCAAGCAAAGAGTTACTTGTATTTAACTGGTCATTTGGATACAGAAACAATAATGAAGAACTCCGCAGTAGTCTATTCCATATAGTAACATCAAAAACGTATACAATAATTGAAATTAGTACAGTTGTGCAAATGATTTGAAAAGTCTAGCTTTATACGCAAGGATACATTTTGTACATTTCTAGAATGGAGATCGGCATAGATTTTGTAGATGTATTTCAAATACAGTGGAAACCACTCGATAGAGCACCCTCGGGAATTGCGAAACCTGCTCTAATGAGCGTTTTTTCTTTTTGAAGACGATGAGAACTTTTTGCAATAAAAATAGGGTGTCATTCACACTAGGGATTCACCAATACACATATCAATATCAGGGTACTGTATTTTATTCTTGTTGTGAGCACTGCACACAGTATTGTAAAAAGAAGCTAAGAAGTTACAGCAGTGTACCCTCTAAGATTTTTGTATGCCGGCTGGTGTCCAAAAAGTGCCGTCAAGATCAAAAGAAACTTAGGTGTCCTTTGTAAATTTTCCTAAAATGCATCCACTTTTACCAAAAAACTTTTTATCAACCAGTTTTGGTGGATGACCAAAAAAAATAAAAATAAGGTCTTCGCTTTTCCAACATGTACGCACGCAACATTTTTGATAAACGAACAAAAAACTCATCACAAAGGCAATAAATGAAATCAGCTACATGCAAACTTCCTTGCCAAATGTGAACCTTTTCTCTCAGACAGGGGTTACTCTGCATACGGTCCTGAATAACTATTCTTGTGTTTGTTGTGCATTGCTTACTGTTGCACTAAACCAGTCGTTTTCAACCTTTTTTGTACCACAACACATTACAGCAACCCACTTTAAACCAATAACTCCCATCTAAAACTCAAATATAATACACTTGTGCTCATAAAATATCTGCTGTTGACCCCCAGAACAATGGTTTATGACCCCCAGGTTGAAAATCACTGCACTAAACCAACAATACAGTACAATTGAATCAGGGTGATGATACTGTGCAATTTCTTCACTTAAAGCTTTGTCAAAACGTAGTAACTCAGAAATCGACACAGAAATTTTCGCCCTGGCCTATTCAGTCTGAGCTGTTTCAGTCACGGGACTTTTCGATCTTGGTCGTTTTGGTCTCGAGGCATTTTGGTCAGACTAACGTTTTAAATCTTACATGCTTTTTATTGCAAACGTACTTGAATCAATGAAAAGTTTTATTTAAAAAAAATACAAACATGATATGAGATCCAACAGTGAATCAGCATCAACACATGATTTTTATGTTAAATTTAATGCAAACACACTTAAATCAAGTTGGTATAACACCAACTAGTGGTAAATTTCACCTGTCAAACTGTTTTGTCACTTCGCTGCAATATCAAAGGGAGTTTGTATAACACTAGCTAGTGCGACATTTCGCCTGCCTGTATAATAATTTAAACAAGCAAATGTTATCATTTTTTTATGTACAGAAATGTTGTAAAATTACACCCAAAACTTTTTCTGCAAACCTTGGAGGCAGAGAACCTCTAAAATGCATCTGAACTTCATGGAAAACAGCTTCGTTTTTGGACGCATAAATTGTGAATTTGCGCACAAAACTTTCTCTGTGAACCTTGGAGGCCGAAAACTTCGAAAATGCGTCTGAACTTCACGGAAAACAGCTTCGTTTTTGGACGCATAAATTGTGAAATTGTGCCCAAAACTTTTTCTGTGAACGTTGCAGGCAGATAACTTCAAAAATGCGTCTGAATTTCACAGGAAACAGCTTCGTTTTTGAATGGATAAATTGTGAAATTGCGCCCAAAACTTTTTCTGCAAACCTTTGGAGGCGTATAACTTCTAAAATGCGTCTGAACTTCACAGAAAACAGCTTCGTTTTTGGACGCATAAATCTTGAAAATGCGTCCAGAACTTTTTTCATAAACCTCATAGGGCGAAAACTGCCGAATGGCATCTGAAGTGAACAGCAAACAGCTTTGCATTTTTGGATGCAAAAATCGATAATATGCGCCCAGAATTTTTCACAAAGCCTGCACGGAGAAACTTCCAAAATGCGTCTGAACTTCACAGCAAATCTGTTCGTTTTTGGACGCATAAATTGAGAAAATGCGCCCAGAACCTTTTTATAAACTTGCAAGCGAAGAATTTCCCAACTGCATCTGAACTTTTTTTTACGGCTCACTGTTGTATATCCATGCTGTGACCTGGGAACGGCTTAAATCATGAAAATATGTCCCGCACATCTTTTAAAACGTAACAAAATTTTGTGTTGTGAAATTTTCTCCAGTGAAAAAAATTCGTCCAAATTTGCAAGTGCCGATTTTCAAAAGTTTTGTCAGCTGGTGTCAAAAAAAGTGCTGAAAGTGCCGTTTTTTTGGCTTAGAGAGAACACTGAGTTACAGTATTTTTGCAGCATTTTTGTCATAATGTATTGCACAGTCTGTTGTGGTGGACACTTTTCACTCTTACTCCTCTTCAGCACAAAAGAACTGGTCGATTTTTGAGTGTTTTACTTCATTGTTGGTTGCTTGGTCTATAGCATGATCAAGCTTGTGTCAACTTCCTGCATTTTACGAATTTCTCACGTGCTAACTGTGTGCAAGCCATGGTGATGCTACATGTCTAACTGCTCTAATAAGTAGTGTGCCTGTTCTAAAAAGCAAAGATTTTATAAGAGGGAAATAATAATCATTTTTTCAGCCAAAACTGATCGAATAGGCAGTTTGCTCTATAAACCGATGCTCTATTAAGCAGTTTCCACTGTACCAGATTATGATTGAGTAGATGTTTTATTATGTTTTACAAATAATAATCATACTGATATAGAATTTATGCATTGTACGACTTCTCATATAAATATAGATTGGAAAATGACAAGTCAAGAACTACAAAAGATTCAAATACTGCAGATCATCACAGAAATTTTGATAGAGTAACCCATAACACACAAAACATGCTGTCAACAACAATGCTTGTTTATTTTTCACCTAATGCACAATAACACTGCACAAACACAACACCAAACTTTCACATTGTTAATTAAGATAGATGCAACTCAAAACACAATGACAACATTATGAAATCTTGAATAGTCATGGTTCTAATTAATTAACGCATATTAAAATTTGCATGCAACTTTCCATTGCTGAAACACACACACACACACTATTACCAGGTTTTTTTAAGGTGTTTTCAGGGACCCAAATAGAATTGAAAATCGGGTTCCTAGAATCAGAGAAATTGGGTCCCTACAGGACACCTAACATTTTCGTTAAAAAACCTGCTGTGACATAAAAAAATGAAAACTTAACATTGATTTGGCAAAATTGCAACAAAGAATAAGATTGCCATCACTCACTATGTTTGTTCCACAAAGAGTCAACAAAGCTTTAAAACAAAAGTAATATTTGTTTCAGTAACGTGGATGACATACTCATTAACGTTAATCATGTGACAAAAAAGCAACAAAGATTTTTTGTTGACATGTTTGGGTCAGGCTCATTGTCTGTGTCACAGGACATTATCAAAGAACACAAGAACACAAAAATGCTATTGCTGTGTCATAACATGTCAAACGGGAAGTGTTAATATGTATACGTATAGTGACTCTCTACCAGATATTCAAACATACGCACTGTACACTACTGCTTGTATGTGGCTTCCCACACCATATATCCATCCCTGTAATGTTTGCTTTTGGAGTATCCAAAATGTTGAGCAAGCTGAAGAGCAAATGTGCTGCGAATACCGCGTTTGCATGAAAACACAATATCATCTGCATCTTTCTGAGGTTTTTCTTTTCCATATTTTTTGAAAAACTCTTCTTCTGAAAGCTGCATGTCAGGGTAAAAATGTCCAATCGGAACATGGACATATCTTTTCGCTGGTACACGTCCAGCTGCAACTTCTTCTGGTTCTCTCACATCAACAAGATAAATTTTGTCATTTTTAACAAGTTCTTCCAATTCTTGAGTGTCAACTGAATACTCTGGTCGAATTTCTTTCACAAACCACTTTTCCCACAACGGCACTGAAGCTGATGTAAACAAGTTTCTTGACCAAAATAGTGTATAAACCATGGATTTATAGAGCAACGGAGGATAAGTAACTTTGTTCCGGTTCAAATAAAGGCACCTTGAGAAACGTGCTGGCTGATTCCAGCAGAAACTAAACAATCTGTTGCTGCATTTAAATAATCCAGACATTTTCCAATGTGAAACAGACAGATTTCTCCTGAAAGCTGCAAAATGCAAAAACTGCAAACAATCACCAAGCATGTTCACCGACACAAAAACAACTGTAAATTTAGTCTTTGTTAAGTATACAGATAGATGATCAATGCAGTTTTCAGATAAAACTAGAGACAGTATATTCAGGTTTTCCCCATTAGTAATCTTGAACTTTACTGTGCGTATGTGAGCAGCTACCGCATCATTTGGAACTAATCAGTGCAATACTGTTCAATGCAAGAGAAACATTTCAGTGGATTTATTGCAAACAGGAAATACTTTGATCAGTGCTAGATATGCAACCAAGGTTTCATGCACTACTGCAGTGGGACACTTCAGCAAAACATATGAAAGTAGCAAGCAAAAGAAACTGTTATTGCAACCATCATTATAGTCACCTTCTCTCACAACATATTACCATGTAATTTTAACTTTCAAAATATACTGCATGCTTTCCAGGAAAGCTTTAGCCAACAAACTGAAGGCATTTTTCTTTATACTATATAGTTTTGACAAGAATCAACAACCACAGAGCCCCATTGGCACTACTGCTTAAAACAGATTATTTCTAAGCCACAAGCTTCATTTTGCTAGATTTGGCAAAATTAAACTTAGCTTAGCCACACCTTTTTTTACTATGACAATTTAGCCACACCAAAAATATACTCTAATGAATATTGTCATGCAGCAAGTTTTTATACTAATGGCTAAATTGTCTTAGTGAAAAAACCCAAGTGAGACCAGATTGATTTCTGAGTCTCTGACTTCACTTTATTAGATTTGGCAAAACTCAACTTTGCTTAGCTACACCTACTAGTTCATAGCAGATCTGAGCAACACCACTATATTGATTCAGCTGTAATCCAGCATTTGGCACTTTGAGAGCCGGAGTATGATATATTCGTACTTGGAAACTGGCCTAAAACCAGCAGTTGCTGGTTGCCTTACCAATGCCATAGCTCCTCCACCGATTGCGCTAGAGAGCTGTTCAAGGGCTCAAACGGATCGGTCAGTCATATAGTCTGCACTTGAAAAAAATTTATTTGGTGGGGGTTGTGGACTTTTGTGAGTGACGTCATAAGTAGTTTGTGGGCCACTTTGGTTCATGTTGCCTGGCCCAAGGTCAAAGCGCTAGGTGAAAGTATTTTGCTGAAGTTTTCATTGGAAACTAAGCTTCAGTCCAAGTCTTTTGAGCCTTTGATCGACTTTCTAGCGTTTCTGGTTCAAAAGTTTTGATCTAAAATAAATAATTAGCTAATTAGTCATATATTTATTAGTTCATAACTTTTGCACCCAAACCCCAGCAAGTCATCCAAAGAATCGAAAGACTCGGATTGTATCCTAGTTTCCCATGAAAACTTCAGCAAAATACTACCATCTAACAGTTTGGGCCAAGGGCCAGGTGAAGTGGGCCAAGGTGGCCTAAATATCCTCTACTTATGACGTCACTCACAAAAAACCCACAGCCCCCAAGCAAAATTTTTTTTTTCAAGTGCAAACTACAAGACTTGCTGCAAGTTTTTTGTCCGTCTGTAGCGCTTACCGGACCGGAGAAATTCTCACGCAAAGCCACGTGCGATTTTACTGTTTTTGTGTGAACCGCTTGAATTAACCCGGACATGAAAGCGTTAAGCACAACTATGTTGATAAAAATTATTCTGTATTTAATTTCATGAGAACTGAAGTGTTTGAATTATAATTTAGCCATGAAGTTCAAACCTTTAGAAGAAAATTTAGTGTTTTTTGATAGTTGCTCCATTGGATAACCATGTCTACATTTTTTTGAGGTGTTCCAACCATGTCTACAGTTTTTTAAGGTGTTCTTTTGCCAAGTTTTTTTTAACACAATATTGTAAATGGGTGATCATGCAATTGCAATTCTATTCGATCGACAAGTACCACAAAAAGCAGGACTGAAGCAAGCACATAATGTAAAAGAATTTTGTGATAGGTTAGCTTGGCATGAATTAGTTTCGTGTAAATCAAGGATGCATAATTTTCTGTGGATTTTAGTAGAACGCATAAATTTTTAGTAGTGCACACACATAAGCTTTGCTATAATATTGCACTTGAATTATAAATTAGACACTGTTACATCACGTAAATGCATAGCGCATATGCGTTAAGGTGTAAATGCAATGTCTTGTATGATTCTTTCGTAGATATGCTTGCATGGTTAAAATGTTGCTACTTTTCTTGTTTGTACATGTTTAAAATGCAGGTGAGTTAAGAAATATATACCCTTACAAATAGTAAGGAGATAGCAAGTTTGCTGAAAACAGCAAATATAAATCAATTGGCTGGAAGTACACAAGAAAAATATCATTTGAATTAAGCGCAACAGGGCATTAGAGTCACATCATGCGTTATTGTCACACATGGTTGTAAACATCAGTTACCATCACAGACAACCAACATACATAATATGCATGATCATGAGAATCAGCATACAATCAAAGTTATATCTACTACTGAAAGAAGGAATGAAATCATGAATTGAAGGAAACACACAAATATTCAATTGAACTTGTATGGTGCACAGTGTTAGAAATAAACAGGAATTTATTCTGTAAGCCATTTAGGAATGGTTAGTGTTGCTTAACACTTTGAGAGCCAGTCTACGAATATATTGTACCTAATTTCAGTCTAAAACCAGCAGTTTTCGGTTGCCTTACCAATGTCATAGCACCTCCGCCAATTGCGCAAGAGAGCTGTACAAACCATCAAACAGATTGGCTAGTCTTCTAGCCTATACTCGAAAAAAAAATTTTTTGGTGGGGGTGCGGATTTTTTGTGAGTGACATCCTAAGTGAAGTAGTTTTGGGGTCATTTTGGCTTATGTTACCTGGCCTAGGGCCCAACCGCTAGGCCAAAATATTTTGCTGCAGTTTTCATTAGAAACTAGGCTCGAGTCTGAGTCTTTTGAACCTTTGACTGACTTTCTAGCATTTCTGGTTCAAAAGCTATGGTCTAAAATAAACAAATTAATTGATTATCTAATTAATAAAATATTTTTATTAGTTTAGATCATAATTTTTGCACCCGAAACCCCAGCAAGTCATCCAAAGTATCAAAAGACTCAGATTGTAGCCTAGTTTCCAATGAAAACTTCAGCGAAATACTACCATTTAACGGTTTAGGCACAGGTGAAGTGGACCAAAGTGGCCTAAAAGTCCTCCACTTGTGATATCACTTACAAAAAATCCGCACCCACCAAGTAAAAAATTTATTTTTACTTAAAAAGACTAAAAACTATTGACTCTAAATTAATGCTAGTTAGTCAAACATTTTCTTATTAAACCAACTGAACATTAAAAGTGAATTATAATTTGCTCTGGAATTGCCATTCCATGTATCGATCTCTGCAATGCTTGCTTTTCGTATAACCCAGGAAATTATTGGCAAGCTGAAGAGCAAATGTACTGAGAATACCAGCCAAACACATAAATACAATATCATCACCATCTTTTTTTGTTTTTTCCATTTCATATTAAAAAAAAATCCTCATCTGAAAGCATGAGATATTGAAATAATTGACCGATTAGGATATAAGAAATGTTTTTGCACGCACTCAGCCAGCTGCTACTTCTGGCTCTCTCACATCAATAAGATATACCTGGTCTGTTTCAACAAGCTTATGCGCCTCTTGTGCATTGATTGAATATTCATCTCCGATTTCTTTGGTAAACAATTTTTTTTTGCAACAAAATGCTGCTGATGTCAGAGCTCTTATGGAACTTTGCTTAGTAGAACTGTAGAAACACTGTTTGTTTAAATCAATGGTGAGCACAGGACGTATGTACCTTCCAGCATGATACAGCTGCAATATTCCATAGCAGTTGTTTCACCTGATTTTAGAAAATGCACACATTTTGCAGAGAAGCTTTGCTAGCAAAACACATTAAAATCCTTAAGGTCTACAAAACAATCTAAAAAAATAAGAAAGAAAAGATACCGACAATTGTCAAAGGAATCTCTATACCAAGACTATTGAACATGGCATTATATCAACATAATTGCATTTCATATTAAGCAATTACACAATATTTGTTCCTGAAAATTTGCAAATTGCAAGGAGCTTGCTCACAACACACCACTGAAAAATAAAGCAAAATTTAAGGGTTTTCACCAATGATGACTTCACATTCAAAATATGTTATAATGGTTACATACACTTTTGTAACGCAAGATATTCATTCAACATATAATAACAACTATCCCAACACAAACCACTCCAACTTCTGAGGATATAGGCTTCAAGCTATAGCCTTCATCATAAAATTTATTTTAAATGTGGATGTTCATGTGTCAACTTCAATTCTCACTTTCATGCATCATTGCAATACGCAAGATAATTAGGGTGCACCAGCTATACGTTCACAATCACCATTTTAAAGTTACAAAACACTGGTAAAAATGGATGTTTTTCTAATGTGGCATTTTTACACACATATAAATATATTGTCACTGATTGTCATGCTTTCATAGCACAGAACTACAATTATAAATTTTTCCATGAACTTCTGTTTGTTATATATTTGCAATTTCTGTGGTTACTGCATGAAATGAAATGCCTTTAAAATAAATTCAGTATAAAGTAGAGCTTTGTATGATAGGAAAAACATGTTGTAAACCTTGCACATTTTCAAAAAAATTGCTGGGCATGTTCTATGCTAAATCATTCTAAAACCACAATAAAAGCATATGAAAAATGGCATATGCATGAAGTAGGCTGTAGCAGTATACTTCTTTTCAGATGTGCCACCAGGCCCATAACTACGGGGGAGCACAAGGCAGGCTTCACCCCCTTTAAAAATTTGTTGGACATAGTTTAAAAAATTAGGGTCTCTCTCAGAAAACTCTTCACTCTCTGGTGTTCCAAGCTGGTTAGGGCCTGTGTGCCACACATAGGTTTTAAACTTGCAACCTTAACACTTTCCCTCCCGGGAAAGTTTGCATGAACCACATTTCTTGCATTACTTAGCAACTCCGCAACTTGCCATGCAATTGAGCAAGAGAGATGTTCAAACCCTTAAAAGATGTAGGGTCATTCTGTTATCATTAAACAAATATTTTCCAATTTTTCAACCCAGGGTCTTGGATTTTTATATCATTTAGATATGTCACTAATGCAAAAAAATTTGAGATCGGATGTGCAGTTCTCAAATTACGAGGCGTTTAATTTTGGAAACCACTCGGTGGCGGTATTGATACCAAGAAACAAAAAATTCCGCTTTTGTGATCTGCTATTGTCAAAGAGATGATCAAACATTCAATTCCACCATTTACAAGGTCAAGGATTTCAAAAATACAAGTTAACCTATCATCATTAGAAAGAAGTTACAGCAGTGTTTTAAAATATCTAGTGTTGACCAAAAACTGTCCGAAAAGCTGTGTGGGCAACAACGTTTTTCAAAACTGATTCTCAGAAGGTTCATCTACCACACAAAGAAAACAAATCATGGGTTTTTAATTTTTTTGGTAAACTAAGATCACATTTTTCTAAATTTTTCTCTTTTTTCTACTCTGGGAGTTACTGCATTAGTACAAGTTTTGTCATTAAATCTATGCTTTTTGAAAGTCTGCAGGTAATACCAGTAGTTTTCCAAGCCTTACCAATCAGAAAATATGAAAAAAAGAAATTCTTGATGAAAAACACACAAAATTTTAATGTACAGATTTTTACAAGTACCATCTACGTTGAAGTGTTTGTGAAAATTTGAAAGAAAAAACACATTGCAACTAAACACTGCTGTAAAGAAGACAAACCATCAGTAGGATCTAAAAACTGAAGCAAGAATGCACTTGCTGCTTGGTACAACATGAAGTTGAAGAACAAATCTCATACATAACAAAGTCCTAGCACATATCATTCGGAGCTGCTGCTTTGATTTCCACAAAGTTAACTGTTTGGGAACAATCATCTGCTCAATATCTAAACTGGCTTTGTACAGTGTGCAAAAATTGAAGCATATAAATGTGCTGAAAAGCCACTTATGATTTTGAATGTAGTTTAACACTTAGAGAGCCGGCGTACGATATATTCGTACTTGGATTTCGGCCTAAAAAACAGCAGTTTTTGGTTGCCTTACCAACACCCTATCTCCTCCGCCGATTGCGCTAGAGAGCTGTTGAATGGCTCAAAAGAATTGGCCAGTCTAGTAGATTACACTCGGAAAAAAATTTTTTGGTTGCGGGGTGCGGATTTTTTGTGACTGACGTCATAAGTGAAGTAGTTTTAGGGTCATTTTGGCACATGTTGCCGGCCTGGGGCCCAACCGCTAGGCCAAAGTGTTTCGCTGAAGTTTTCATTGGAATCTAGACTCGAGTCTTTTGAGCCTTTGATCGACTTTCTAGTGTTTCTGGTTCAAAAGTTATGATATAAAATAAACAAATTAACTAATTATGTAATTAGTCAAATATTTTTACTAACTAACATCATAACTTTTGAACCCAAAACCCCAGTAGGTCATCCAAAGTATCAAAAGACTCGGATTGCAGCCTAGTTTTCAGTAAAAACTTCAGCGTAATACTTCCACCTAACGGTTGGCGCCCAGGGCCAGGCAAAGTGGGCCAAGGTAGCCTAAAAGCCCTCCACTTATGACGTCACTCACAGCCAACCCGCAGCCCCCAAGAAAAAAATTTTTTTTCGAGTACAATCTACTAGACTGTATGCGTGTTTTGAGACTTTCGCCGAGTCGCTAGAGCGAACAGGAGCGGAGATATTCATGCGCAAAGCCACGTGCGTTTAGGTG
>Ga0210059_1001009_pt1 | contig 40631 bp, 27 predicted proteins | sample Ectturendosymbi2_FD_188042 | JGI IMG/M metagenome (GOLD analysis project Ga0210059, IMG submission 188042) | Ecteinascidia turbinata endosymbiont from Florida, USA - Sample 2 (SPAdes) (version 2) | ecosystem: Host-associated > Tunicates > Ascidians > Unclassified | place: Key West, Florida... | reverse complement strand
GGTAGAATTTTCCTAGAACACGTCTGTCCGGCAGTTGGCTGTCCTGGCCGAATTTTGCGAAGGCCAGGTCTGGGTTGGTGCTGACGTTCCAGAAGTGAGAGAAGAAGCTGGCTGTTCCTTTGGGTTATATAACAGTTCAAGGTTGTTGGATGTTGCCCAGGAGTCCAGGCTCTCACCATCAGGAGATGTTTTGCTGTAACCCAGTTGACATGTTGGCAGTCACCAACATACAGACTTGGGTGTGGGAACGTCAAGATGGCCGTTGGTGTGAATCGCGAACGTGGAGGTTTGTAGACGTTAATGATCTTGTATCCTGCGACGTCTACGCAGAACCACTCAGTCTGATTGTCCTGAAAACTGATCGACCAGTGACCATTCCAACCGCTCGTGGACAAACGCGGTAAGGCCGTGGTTCCTGCTCAGGACTGACCCAGCTAGTGAAAAGTTGGGAATCATTATCTCAGGGTTTCTCAACCTGTGGGCCACGGAATAATTTTTGATGGGCCACAGCCTTTGTACTATTGAAATTGAATACCATTTGCAAGATGGGTTGCTTCTGACCTACCAGGCTCGGCCTGCGCATTGATTGTTGTGCAAGTTGTGTTATTATGATTTTGGTTGTTTTTCTTTCGGCTTTGTATTTGGCGAGAGTTGTTGCATTGGAGAAGTTGTACAGTCGGTGGGCCATGGACCCTTTGTTTGTTTATTAATTGGACCACAGCTTGAAAAGGTTGAGAACCCGTGCAGTGGGTTTCCTGTAGGACGATGATGAAAGCCTTGTTCTTAAGGATAGCTTCTCAATAACGGAGATCGTGTTTGCAGTGAGCCCCTCGGTGTTCAGCTGGAATATGTTGGGTCGTGGGTCGTCTTCGGCATCATTTCTGCTACCGCGCACTGAGAAAGGCGTTTTATGACCCACCCCATGCCGAACACATCCAGCGCCGGTAGCAGTGACTGCTCTAGTATTCGCAGGTTTAGTTGACATTTGTAGCGGTGGTCGTACAGGAGGGCCACGTGAAGGCACCTGTCATCCTCCCGTTGTTTTTTCTCATATTAAGGTGAGAACAAATAACTACATTTTAGACATTTTAGTTAAGCTCATGATAGTGGCAACGCAGTTTGGTTATTAACTAATAATTTTACGGTGATTAAAATTCAAATAAGATCCATTCTTCACAGAGAGCATAGGTAGCCAGGGGGGGATCTAGTCAGTAATGTTAAGGGTGAGGGCGATTCCAGTAATATTTGGCAGTCAAGTCTCATTACGAGTTCCAATACTGTAAGAAAGATGAAGTATACTTAACAACGCTGCTGTGACAAAACAATGGGAGGAAACACAGCCTTATATCGCGAATGCTGTTTTCCGAATTGTGCAAAATCATGGTGAATAAAGTTACTTTCGTAGGTTTTAGGGGGGCAATTGGGGCGATCGCCCCCCTGGATCCGCCCCTGAAGAGAGCCTATTTTTTTGTCACTCATGGCCAGTAGGACCAATGAAATCTTACCGTCTCAGCGGTCCCACGATCAGTGAACTATTAAATTTTTCAGATCATCCTAGACCAGTGATTCCCAAATTTTTGCCCGCGGAACACTGCAAACTTATTTTAGTTGGACAAGGAACCCCGCCAGAACTGCCAACTAAACATAAACGCTTTTGTCACCCAAATTGCCATGATTAAGGTTTCGTACTGTAAACAAAATTATGTATAATAAAAGTAACCATAAAGCATCAACAATTCAAAAACAAGCACCTCTTAATGAGAGCAATGTATTTGTTTTCTGGACTGCAACAATGTTTGCATAAAACTGGAAAGTATAGCTCGTGTAACCCTTTAGACTTGTCTATGGAACCCTAGGGTTCCGCGGAACCCATTTTGGAATCGCTGCCCTAGATATTTACAAAAAATTTGCAAGTCGGGTTTTCATTGCGGATATATACACATTTGACAGTTCTGCTTCTGCTCTACTCATTTATGTATTAACTCTATTTAAAATGAAGATTGTCAGATACATTCGTGATTGTTACAGTAAATAGGTTAAGATTCTGTTGCTTTAAGATGAGCTTATGACTTCGAAATAGAATGTCATCATCTGTTATTGCAAAAGAAGTTCATAACATTTAAATTGAATGTCCTCAGTCCTGATTACTCACTTGAACATTATTCAAGTAGAATCTATTTGAATAAGCTTTCAGAACTGAGGATGCATAGTTTTAGGTGAAATGGATTTCCTATTAAAATATTTTGCTTGTTATAATCTCATCAAATTTGCTGATAGATTGTTCTGCATGGATTTGTGGAGACTGCAGTGGCTACTTGAAAACAAATATACACAAGTCTGATTCAATGCAAAGTCGTGAAAGAAGAGCCCAGTCGGCTGATTCCTCGAAAGCTTGCAGCAAATCTAGAACTTTCAATTGTCGTATAAAACGAAGCCCACCAGCTACAAAGGCTTAACTATTCCTGATATCTTTTTTACATTCAGAGTGATTTATTCATCAAACTTTATTCATCAAAATTCTTTGCCATCATAGGCTAAGCCATAAGTCTATTGCTGCATTTTGCTGATTACTGTTGACAATTCGGTTGTGTGGAATCACCACGGCAGTTGCTCCTTTGCTTCCTGGTTGAAGTTGTAATGTGTTTCGTAGTTTCGTTTCTCTAGTGCTGCAGAAACTGCTCTGAACAATTGATCGCCATTTCCTTGAAGCTAGCTGGTTGTTCTGCTAACAAGTGTTTTCGTTGATTCCTTGCTTGTGTCTGTGAAGTTATTTCTGTTCGTCAGAACAGGCTGCAGAATCGCAAGTGTTGCGAACTCGTAAGGTGCAGATTTGGCGAAATATTGCCCAGTGGGCTTTGAAATCTCGGAATGTTATAGATTCAAAGCTCGCAAAAAAGCTAGCGCCCGCTACACCAAAAAGATGAACATCTGAAAATTCAAATTCGGCCTATAACTAAATCAGTGAACAACGTTACAAAATTCTGCGTAACAACCAAAAAAGACAATATAGACAGTACTTTAACTGGTTATTGAATTGTGTACGAGGTATTTTAGTTTCAAAAGTCTTTCATAGTCAAAGCTTAACGTTTGCAACGCGTGTTTCTCAACTCAGAACAGAAAAATTAGTTATAACCTCACATTGTGGGAAAACCTGCAATATATGAAAAAGTGTAAAAATGAAAATTCATCATTCTTATTTCCGAAACAATATAGAAACAAAAACTAATTTTGAAAAGATAATAACTTCGCAGCTTGACAAAAGAAACAGAAGAGTGCTTCGTTGGGAAAAGTTGCAAACAACAGATGTAGCGTTTAGATCAGTGGTGCGCAACCTGCGACCGTACGGCAGCATCAGACCTTTGATGAAAAAATTATGCGGCCGTGCACATGTAATGGCGGCCGTAAAATTTCTTTGACTACTACATGAGGATACTCAGTAGAAAGAGCCAAACACATGTGTGGAAGCAGAACAGAAACAGTGCACAAAATGTCTTGAACTCACTGGCGGCCGTCATTTATAAAAATAAACCTAATGCAGTCGGCAATAGCGCAAACCGTATACACTTCTGGATTAAATAAAAATGTTTTAATGTACTGTACACTACAGTGCACGCAGTTGCAAAGCTTCCCATTAACGTAAGCGTTTTTTAATTTTAACCAACAACAAAATTTAGTAGTATTATGCTGTCGCAAGTTTCAAGCTAGCCTTATGAGCTTGCCACAACATGCATCCAGAAAATTCTGTAGCTGAAATTTAAGCATATCTTTGGTTCTCAATGACTCTATACAGCAGCTTATCACGAGCGTAATAACCTCAAAAGCGTTGCACTTCATATTTCTTCAGATTACATCTCTAGTTAAATATAAGCTGAATGCAAAACCTAGAATTAACCTCCACAAATAACTGAATGTAAATTAAATCCAACCTGTTTCAAGATGGTCGAGTTTTACCGTAACCGATATAAACGTTTGGCGCCACCCTGCGTAATGCTGCGTAGCGCAGGGAGTGTACACCACGCATGACATTAGGTAAAGCAAGTAATCATAGGCAAATGAGTCCAAGCATAGACTTTTCCCATTGTCAGCTACGTAAATCACGTTTGTTAACTTTAAACTGTGATGCAACTACTTTTATTTGTTTTTTCAATTGTAGAGAAAAGCAAATCGCTCAAACCCACCCAAATCTGCTTGAAACGGCGAGAAATAATGTATTCAAAAACACAGCTTAACATTTTCTGCAATCTGTGGGGGGTGAAATACATTTTTGTGTTATTAGTCAACGTAAAACACGCAAAAAAAAATGCAGCCTGGCACCAAAGCCTTTTTCAAGTAAACCCAGCAAAACGACGAGAAAGGGTGTATTAAATAAAAAAATAATGCTTTCGGCAATCTGTTTGTTTAAATTAGATCTATTTTATAGTGTGGTGTGGAAAAAAGCCAAAACCATTTGGAAAGAACGTGTATTATTGAAAAATCTTTGGTGGGCAGGGGGCAGGAGTTATAGGTTATACACACTTATTACTACGGAAAATGCAAGATAAACCAAACATCGCTGTTACACAGAACAAAATAAACATTTATATATTCATCAAGCATTTGTGCAAGTTGTGTACGCATTAAGACATGTAGTTGAGACACAAGTATCTTGATATCATCCACGGAAAATACGAAATAGAAGAGCAAGTAAAGCAAGATTGAGATGGTTGCAGTGAAGATAAATGAGGAATTCCACAAAAATGTGAGGTAAAAACATAGGAAAGAAAAGTGAGTGGCAATCAGGGTTAGTTATCAGAAAACCACGTACCAACCATAACCCGTGCAATGACCATTCCACTTATTTAGTTTTCAAGAATTATCTTTACCAGAAACTATACGTACGTAAGCTGCAACGAGTCAGCGTGTAGCAAACTGATTGATGAAGCGCTTTTTAATCTGCGATGAGTATAATTGGCACGTGAAGTAGATTGTCTGTGTCTTCTGAGTCCCGCAGGTTTGTAGAGGTTGCACAACAGGAACCATTACCGAGCAAAGACACTAACAACTGATTCAACTAATCAACTGTATAAGATCGTGTTTCTTTTTTGTTCTTCGTAAATACGAGAACGCATACAAAGTGCTTTTCGCCTTCGCCTTTTTTTGAGAAAAAAGTTTTTCATTAACGATTCTACTGTCATTTTCTTCACTTGGGCGTATACGTTTCGTGTTTCGGATTCATTCGCAGTGCAGCTCATAGGGCCTTGCGCCGTTTTTGAAAAAAAATACTTATATTACACCTTTCTTTGCGAGAGGTTGACAAAGACGTATTCTTAGTTTTGTGAGGAGAAGCAGAGGGAGGAAAAAACATGACTCGTTTTATAGGAGATCACCAATATGAATGAGAAAAACATAGTTTAACTGCTCAGTTCATTGTTAGGTGAAAGTAAACGCGACTATCTCTCAAAGAAAACGTATCAAAGTATTCAGCTGCACACATTTGGAAGAACTTAAATTGAATTCCAAACGTGGGCGTATGAACAGCTTCAAGAAATTGTCTTCCATAAAAAGTTTTGATAGAGATCAGCTGATATACTGTATGTTATGTCGCAAAGAACGATGTACTTCGTTGTAGTAATAACTCACAGTTGTTCTAAATTCAAGGAATGTCTGTAGCCTGGAGTAGCTCGCATATCAGGCAGCAATCACCTGTTACTGACAATTGTATGCAAAGTAGTTTCACGATAAAGACTTCTGCTAATACTTGTTTTAAAATATATGGGCGTGTTCTTAGTCGCACTTGGTAGAACCTGAGGGAACATTCAGTGGTATGATTTTTCTTCAGAAGCTTTTGAAAAGTCATATGCGAAATTTACGCAAAAAGTGGGTGGTCTTGAACTTTACAAAATTCCGAAACATTGAAAACAGTTTTTCTAAAAGTGAGATTTCAGCTGCGATGGCTTTGACGCGTCATCAAAGCGTCCAAACGAAAAGCTGGCGAGGCAAGTTCTTCTGATTACAACTGCGGGAATAACCCAACTACAAGCAGGCTAATGATTTAGTGGCTTCATCATGTCTCTGACCTAGTTTATTCGCTCCTAGGAGTAGATCTAGCTCACACGTGGTTGTTGAGAACTGCCGGGTGCGCCGATACCTCCAGGGGCTGTCCATGCTAATGTATCTATTTGTTAAAATACTAGAGATCCGCGTTGGAAGATAAATTAAAATTAATTTGTGTCGTCGTGAACTTTTGAAGATTGTCAAATGCACTTTCAGCTGGAAAGTTTTTCAAATCTCTCAGAACCTGCCTGATCTCTGCAGGTTGTTGCCAAGATGAAACGAGGTTTGTGTTGGATATTGTGGATTTAGACGATCTTCTCAGAAATATCAATGCATGGATGAAAGGTGGAGAAGTAGCACTTCTGGTAACACATTTTGGTTGATGTCCATTTATTCCATGGATTTATTCGTAGAAAGTTGTCAAAAGCCATCGAAATTACAGCCATTCTTTTTTATAATTCAAGCAAAATTCACAGAATTAATTGTGGTTGCTCATTTTAAAGGCTAAATAACACATATGCTATCCATGAATAGTCACCGTACTACGGTTTCCGAAATGAAGTAATGAAGATGTAATAAAAACATTCAGCTGATTGCAAAAAACAAGGATATTGTTGGTGTAATACTGTACAGTAGACCTATGGAATGGTTGCAACCTCTGCTGCCATTTTTGCTAAGAAACGCATAGCGCATTTCATCAAGTTTGTTCTTTTCTCTACTGCCGTAGATTGAGATGGAAACTCATAGTTCTTTCCATTTCCATGAGTTGGAAAAGCACAGTTCCTTCCACTGTTGTGTTTTTGGAGCAGTTTGGTGCGCGTTTTCAGCAATTTTCCTTGATTCATACATTAAACGTTTCACATCACACAAAGTTTTAATCAATCTCAAATGTTCTTATGCAGTACTTTATTTCAAATACTCTACTTAGTACACCAGTGTTCAGTGTGGAGGAATTTTCTATTTTGTTTAATACAATAAGCAGAACCATGAGCAAAAAGAACAACTTGGACAGTTTTCAACTGCAATCCTTCCATTTTCGATTCGGTAGTACAGATACTTCAATCAGCACGCGTGGATGCTGTAGAAGGCAAAATCGATTTCGCTGTTATCATAACACCTTTAGCACCCAGACGTCAAATCGATTTTCCCTTCTTAACATCAAGTTGTACTGATTTTAGTGCCACTGAGTCGAAAGGGGCAGAATTTAAGCTATAGAAATGAGGAGCCAAAATTCGCCGCAGGTAGCAAAAAGTAAAGAACAGAAAAGTACGGAAGATAAAAAATTAACTACAGTTTTACGGGATATTTTACCACAGTTTTACGGGATATATTTAATGCTGGGCGCTTGTGCTCAACAACTGGTTCATTATCCGCCAGTTTATAGATTAAAATGCTTATTTTCCATTTTATCCATTATATGCTGATTAGTAGGTGTTCCTTGCGGTTCACCAAAAGCAGTTTTTAATGTTAGCAAAGACACTGTTTGTGGATTTCTCTGTAACTTACTTGTTTCTAGATAAATAATGTATAGCTTCTCTTTGTACTGCATCTTGTGGGTGCAGAATTTTGGCATCATTTTTATGCAATTACTTCTTGGTTAGACATGATCTACAGTTTGTATCAGTGTGGTGATGAATTGATTTTGTTTGTACTTATGATCAAAAAGCATGACAAATTTGCCAAAGGATGTTAGTAATGAGTATTAAAATTATGTTGAAGTTGGCAAACGTTTGTGCTAAAATACCTGTGGCAGAGTTTTAAGATTTTGACAGCATTGTTTTCCTAGGCAGCATAGTAGGTCCAGGAAAAATCTTATCTTAAGACAAGTAAAACCACAGAAAATCAATACCACAGTGTATTACAACTTGGAAACTATGACATTTTATTCAGTTTGCATTAGCCCAAAATGCTAATAACTAGGAAAAAAGCTAAATTCATAATTTGCTTAACCATATCTTCAAAAATGATGGGAGCCAAAATGGAATGATTGCCAAAAAAACTCTTGATTGCAGTTCAATGTGTTGCATCATGTTAATAGCTAGAATGCGTATAACAAAAGCGCGTGATTCAAAATTGCATGGCGTTAGATTTTCTTTGTTAAAAAAGAAAAGGTTCTGAAATTCCAATTTTGGTAAGTAGGCTAAAGGATGTCAATGGGCAATACAGGCTTATTTTACGAGCTGTTTCACCACTGCAATCTATTGTACAGTGTTTTCTGTTTGTCAACAGTAAACGATGATCATATTTTTCGAGTCATAAGTGGTTCAGTTGTGGAAGCAGTTCTTCGCAAAAACATTCGTCACACGATGTTTACAGGAGCCTCTATGTTTTCGGAAGAGTCCACGAGACAGCTTTTCATTCCACAATGAAAAAATAAAGCTGCAAAAAAATAAGACATGATTAAATTAGTCCAATTTATATTGTGTCTTGTAACTACCCACATTATACTTATGCATTGATTAGAATAAAGTCGGTATTGAAACGAAACAAGATCAAACGAGGTGTTTTTGGAGAATAACTGTATTTCGACATAAAATGTGTGGGCCGAACGTTGAAAACAGAATAATATTGAGCCAGGCTGAAGCTGGTTGCAGCCTCTTCATTAAATTCTTGGTAGCATCGAGAGATGAGCACTGACGTTCTTCACAAAACTTTGTTTCCTACTGTCCCGATTGTATGATCCCCGCAAAGTGTTTGATTGCTCTCCAGGACAGGGGTACACAACACAATACAAGTGTACCCAACATGGCGCGTTGTAGGTTCGAAAATGGTACTCGAGCCTTTGAGTTAAGGTAAAAAATATTTTTTTTTCTTTTGCGTGAATGACAATAATTAAATTCGCGTTTGCGTCGCAATAATTCAAATCAACAAGTTTTTTCACACCCGGCCAACTGCTATCAGAAACCAGTAATGAAATAACTGGGTAGCCCATTGTAGTGTTGCTGCTTTATTTGACAACGTTTTCTCATCATTCAAGCATTTTGTATTAAGGAAGTTCATTCACAATGACTGCAAGTATTTGAGCATTATCTGCCTCGAGACTAGATTACATGTATACCTTTGACACGCACTCCCATTCGAGTTGTTCACTATAAAAAGTGCTCTATAAGAAAACCTTTGTTCAAATGTGTTAGATATAATTTGCCTGACGGAGTTTACTATAAATAAAATAGATTTTTTTACAATAGATAGGAATGAAGCCTTGACTTGAAACAATTTTTTGCTCATCGTTTTCTTTTTTTGTAGTGGTTTCTGACTCCCTGGATTAAACGAATTTGTTCAAGGCAGGATTTTGATAAGTTTGTTGAATCTCGTTATAAATGTGCACGCACTAAGAATATAGTGTGATACAACGTACAAAAATCAAAAATATGTTCGAAAATGTTTGCTAACTTGATATCACATAAATGCTTGTTTTAAACCTATTGGGTTTAATATACACTTTATTTATGACATCAGACTAGCCTGTTCTTAGAAGGTAAGAATATGGCGGCAGTAAAATACCTGACACGTTGAGATTGAGTTCGCTTTGCATTGCTTTATTTCTTCAATGCCTATTGCAAAATTTTCAAACTGGATAAATATCGACAAATAAAGATTTTATAAGATCCTCCCTTGATAGTTTATCACAACATTTTTTGCCAAATCCATTTTTACTTCAGTAAATAATAATTGTACAAACAATCGAGGGGTGTGCCTGCAAATATTGTTTTGAATCCACATGGCTTCACCTTCGTAATTTTTGAAATTCATCCGGATGCACCAACCCACCCTGATCTGCAAAATCTCGCTTCTTAGTGTTTCAATCTAGGGACTGTTTTTGTACCTAATACAAGATATTGATTTGAATTCGGCCCAAAGTCGAAAGTGTTTGCTTGCTTACATTGTCCAGGAAACGTTTGACTACACACGATCTTTGCCATGACCTCTAATCTCATCGTGTATCTGGTGCAGTCAGTCAAACCGATCCTGACTTTCTTACGTAAATTAAGATATTTCACAACCAACGAGCATGGATGGGAAAATGCACAGAAGGCTTTCCTTCGAAAGGCTGTCAAATTTGTTTAGAATGATTTAAGCGAAAGCAAAGATGGGACGGCATAAAGAACATTGCGCACGAGGGGCAGTTAAGTGTTTTGGGTGCTTCGGATAAAATAAACAGGAACTTCGAAATAAAATTCCTAGGATTGAAGTTACGTTTTCGATCAAAGCCTAAATCACCCCAACAGGGCTTATAGGTTTTATTTTACCTTCCAAGCAATTCATTGAATTAGCACTTACGAGCTAGTTCTTTCTAAAGTATTTGCAGAATACCAAAATTTTAAATCATTTCAGTAGCTAATTCAGCTTGATACAAAATTTGTGACTAATCTAGCAGTAATTACTTCTTTAATGAAAACAGTAAATCAAACCAGATGTTAGCTAACATGCAATAGTGTCATATCTGCTTCATGATTTTGCGTACTTCCTATGTTTATTTAAGACAGTGTTTCTCGAATTTCTGTTCACAAGTGAGTGCCGCGCGACTCGTAAAACTCTTGCTCTAAATCAAGTTTCAAAGCTGGATTCCTTCATTATTCAAAGCGATATATTTCCAAAAAGTTTTTTATTAATCCTTATATATTGCCCATCATCATAGCAGTGCACTGAAAACGGAGCATATTCATTTTATTTTCAGTTACAGCTCACGTTTTGAATCTCGTAAAGTAAAATAGTACACCCATGCTTTTGTCACACCTATTCCAATACCGCAGTTTGATAAAACCTGATACATTCTTGTCATTACAATCAGTACACAATATTGCAACGAGTGTATGTTCCGCAATGTAAGTATGGCTTTATTGGAGTCATGTCGGAAAGCTGATGTTTTTCCCGTTATGATTTCAAACGCAACGCCCTTTACTTTGTTAGCAGGAATAGGTTTCAATTATTTTTTGCCATTGCCTAAATGTGTTCAGGATCTTTGCTATTTTACGGAACGACGAGCAGAACGTAAAAGAAAATCAAAATTTTTGAGATATTTTGCTTGGGAACTTGTGATAACAAGCCCAAGGTACAAATCGCCAGATTGCCAAGTGCATTAAAAGTCACTGATTTAAGCTGAAAGAAGATGTATGTTTTCTCTTCCTTGTTTATCAGCAGGCCCGTAACCAGGGGGGGGCAGGGGTGGCGAAGCCCCTCCTAGAAAAGTTTTCACACCCCTGGAAAATGTTTTGGACAAAGTTCAAATCTCTTTGGCATAGTGTAAAAAATTTGAGCCCCTCTCCAAAAACTCTTCGTCCCCTTTGTGTCCCAAGCTGGTTACGGGCCTGTTTTTCAGTTTTTCTCTACACAAAATGTTTAAACGATTACCAACGAGATATCAGGACCAAATTCTCAATTACTTTTTTCAGACAATTTTCGTCGCGAAAACTTCAGGTTGTCAAGTTTCCAGCGTTTTCCAGCATCAGTACCGATCGATGCGCGAAAATTTGCTGCTGCGGGATTTTATTACACTGGAAAGTTTGACGAAGTGAAGTGCTTCGCCTGCTCCAACTTACTGAGGAATATTTCTTCTCTCACCGATCCGTTTCTGCTCAGCATGCATAAGTAAGCTCCTACTGCGAAATTGCGGTATATTTCCAGAATGCAAGGCTTGTGAAAACCAAACAAACCTTGTTTTTTTTTCCAATTAGATCTTCATGTGGTTTTGCACGGGGTCAAAACAATTGCGGTAACATTACCTTGGACTTTGCCTCTGCACCAACAACTCTTCTCCTGGAGGTAAACAGTTATTTTGTAAAATGAAAATTCAGGTTTTCTGACAATACTAAACCCTATACGCAAATCTATTGTTGTTCTTCAAAACGTGATCTTTGCATTATCCTGTCATCACCACAGACCAACCACCTTATTTATGTCAATCGAATGGAGCTCTCGACACGCAAGCCACGGTCTTTTGTAGTGAAACTATCTAATTCATCACGCCATAAATCTTTTGCTCTAAGTTGAAAAAATAGCGCAAGCGAAGAAGCAAATGTGATGAAAATAACTTAAATCGTTATGGGTTTTCGAGGTAAAATATTGAATAAAAACTTCCAAAACGAGTCCTCTGTTATTTTGAGTAGTTTCACAAGAGCTATCAACTTCATAAAGCTTTACATTTTCAATAATAACTGCAAACCGGTGATGCATGTTGCAGTCTTAGTTAATTTAATTGTTGTTTCCAAACTGAGCGAATCCAACCAACTTCACTTCATGTCTGCTACGTCAGCTGAATTCGAGATTCGTTAATGTACTGAATCGTGAAAACGTATAGTCTTTTTTATCTATTAGAGTTCGTCACCGCACAGTGGATCTGCTACAAGGTCTTTGTCTGAAAACTCAGCCTCACGTCAACACATCAGTGTGACAACTCCTCCATCTCTTTTGAACAATAATGCTTCAAACCCACGAATTACTTTGACAGGAAGCTACAAGTACGTTTTTCACTGTGGTTCATAGTTTGTTTTAGAAACATCACTTGTATCGTTTTACATCTTTATATTGTTTGTATCGCATTCATAGGTTTGAAAAATTCCCAATAAACGCGTAAAAATGTGAACTGACAGGCCGCTTTCGCACTATCTCTGTTACAATCATAAAAGCTCCTTTTGCGCAAATGCTTACTTTTTGCGCAGTTGATGACACAAAAAACTTAGCTAGCAATGCAGTTTTGCAGTTGTTCTCGTCACATCACAGTGCGATAAAAGGCTAAAGTTCTTCCTCTAAGAATGTGATTTGCGAAATAGCATCCTTTACAGCTAGTTTCAATTTTTGCAATCTGTTTTTTATCATTCCTTAAACGCCATCTTGGAATATTTTATGGAACGAGTTTTGTTGAAAAGAATAAGAAACAACACAAGAATGCAAAATACAAAAAACGTAACTTCCCTTTTATATCACAGTCTATCAAAAGGAATCCTTCCACAGCTAAGTATCAGACACTAAGATCTTAACAGTGTTTATATTTTGCCTATTATGCAGGCATCAATTCTTATTAAAATTACAAGCTTACGTTTACTTGATTTTGTTCTGTTCCAAAATGATTTCGTTGACGTTGTTCTTTTGAAACAAAAAGTACTGAAGGACTAGTATTTCCAGTAAGCTGGATCTTCACTTTTGTCACTAGCATTCCGATCCTTATTTTCTAATATTTCAGTGCTGGTCCCATTCGTTACTATCAAGGATTGGACATAAGAAATTTCCCAACTGCCAGACCAGCCGCTCCTCCGGTTCCAACATATGACGTGCCAATCTACCGTCAACTAGCGACAATTCAAAATCCTGACCAAGCAAGATTGATCCGTTCACTTAACTTGTGTCGTGAAAGTCACCGATTCCAAACGTTCACTGCTGATTGGTCGAGCGACTCAGCTCCACCTGCACAAGACATGGCAGCCTCTGGCTGGTTCTTCCTGGGTAACCTGGATCGTACCCAGTGTTTCTGTTGTGGAGGTGTCCTCAGGAACTGGCGTAGATTGGATAACCCTAACACAGAGCACATCACCCATTTTCCTCACTGCTTAATGGCACAAGGCCATGAAAGTAGGAATATTCCTGATACCGACAGACAGGTAAGCAAAATTAATCGATTAGGTTTTGATTTACGTTTTGTTTCAACGAGGATTTAAATGTGGAGAATTGGATGGATTAGGCGAGACGGAGTGAACATTTCAACATAAATCTACAGCATTTGAAGACTCGTGGGCATTGCTTTGTAAAACGATGCAAGAGTGTGATGTTTCGCGTTTGCACTTAGTTAATCCTATTCCACCAGCCATTGGTTTTACAGCGATTGACACCACGAAAGTTTTTTCCAAAGTCGGTTGCCTTTCTTTTTATTGCAAGGTGCTGGCGAACTTGTCCGATAACTGAGATTTTTATCAGCAGCAGCATGAACGGAAGTGGCAACTACTGAAAAATAATTATTTTATTTTATGAAATTACTTGAAAAGACTTATTCCGTTGTTTCTTGACCTGGTTTACTGCGTCATAATTTCTGCCGATGAAATGTAGACAGCGTCATCAAATACATACATAAAGTAATTTCTTTGTGAATGTGCAAAGCTCCTGATGTTGTTGAATCGAAAGACAAACATTACCGATTGAAAGTTGTTATGACGCATTTTATGGTGAATTTACAGGTACCTTTCCTAAATCTTGCGTTTTGTTACATTGTTTGCTTATTGGAGTGTATGCCGGTCTAATCATTACCAGCTTTGAAAAATTGCGGTTTTTGGTGTTTCATTTTTTGCAAGCGCATGCTAACTAGCTGCTATTTTGCAACAAATAATACAATTCTTTATCTCAATTCTGAAATTTTATTTTTAAGTTTGTTCTCATTTCTTATCCCTCCTTTCTGACTTACGTTTGCGGATTCTACTTCAAACTTTCTCCAGGGGCTCCACTCTCCAACAAGCCCATTGATCGAGTTCACTGAACAACAAAGAGCTGATCTGCGCAATATGTTTCCCTGCCTTGTACCTGCGACACCAGCAATGCAATCAGTGGAGAACAGATTGAGAACGTTTGTCAACTGGCATTTTACCAGGGTCACGCCTCAGATGCACGCTGCTGCTGGATTCTTTTCACTCGGTACGCTCAACGTAATTTTGTCTGTTTTCATGAAAAATAAAAGGAAAATTCAATGGAAGTCCAAATCTTTCAATAATTTTAATGAAACGCCACACTAAAAAACAAGAAAAATGTTGTCACGGAGTTTGTCGGTCAGACTTGAAATAATCGATTTTACTGATTTAATTTCCTTTGAAAAAAGATTCCAGAAAAAAGGTTTAACTATCTCCAACCAGTTCATGAATTGCGGTAAACTTCTTCCATATGCCGAGTAGCAGACTATCGGTGTGAAGTCTATGTATCTTTCAGTCTTGGCCTAAAATTTGTGTGTTAGGCCGAAGTTATATGCCCTTTTCAATTGTAGTTCTTGTCCGTGCTGCACTAAAATGCGCTTTTCGAATGTTAGCCTCGATCTCAGTACTTACACACACGCCTGTTGGAGAAGACTCTACAAAAGGTATTTATTGGTGTTTTGTTTCTGGTCAGGTTATGGCATCCATAATGGTGAAGCTTCCTGTGTATTTCTAAATAAACAATGCAATGCTTTGCTATTTCGCTTCTAAATCCTAACTTGTAAGTTACGAGGTAAGTCCTCGAATTCTAACGCAATCTGTGTCTCGCCAAAAGTGCCATTTAGCGATTTTCAGTTACACAGATTCATTCTTTCAAATGTTGCGTAGCAGTTAGTGATTTGGGTTGCAATACAACCGAATTCGTATTTCAGTCATGTTTCCGGTGGTTTCCCGGTTTCGCCCCCGTCTAATGCGTTTCTATCTTTCCTTTGTTGCTGCACAAAAGAAAATTGTGTATCAAACGTGTCTTTTTCGTTGGTTTATTTTGGAACACATCAGGAATACTGGAGTGTTGCGTAAAAATTGCACGTTCAAGAACAACAGGTTTTTGTCAAATTTATCTGAAACAATTATTCACAACGTTCTTTAGAAAGCTTTTGCTTTCTAACTTATAAGCAAGCGTATAAGCAATAAGCACTCTGGACTCCGATCAAAGTATCTGTTGCTAGTTGCAGGATTTCTAAACGTACCGTGCAGTGGTGCATAACATCTGTACTGCCAAGCAAAACTGATGACACATACAAAAGTTGAACGGTTTCCTCTGGAAGTTAACCAACAAATAGAGCTTACAAGAATGCATCGTGCATTCACCACGCAACCATCTCTTTCGTCAATACGATTGCTGTTTTATTTCATCCAGAAACAACCTTTTACACCGCATTATACGTACTTCAATTAGAATAGGCTTATAAACACTAACAAGCACAATGAGTTCTTTGAACAAAACAATCACGCAATTTGCTAACATCCCTCCACAGACACTACTACGTTGTGCCGAGTTAAATGTTTGCAAGATTGCTTTTTAGTTTGGGCTTCGCCAGTGGAATGTGTCAAACTCAGATCGTTTCTTGTAGTTACTTAACGGTTATCTCATCTGCTGTGGTGCACTGTTTAAAAAAGGTTGGGGAACCTACTGACTGTCACGGGCTGCACAAAATGTTGAAAATCGCTAGCGGGCCGCAAATATTATTTAGTTATACCTTCAAATTCTACCTTTATCTTCCTAAGGAAAATAGGAAGAGAAAACTATGTCAAGGAGCGAGAGGTGCGTCTTTTTAACTTAATGGCTACCTGTCTGTTTGCCATGGAATTTCGTTTGACGCGATGTTGTGTCCTAACTTGGGTAACGAAAAGTGTAATATGGCCCGTATTAAATGTCCACTCGGGCCGCATTTGGCCCGCGAGCTGCAAGTTCCCCACTCCTAATTTAGAATGTTGGGCAAATGGTTTCAAGAGCGTTGCCAAACAACGCAGGAACAAGTGCGTGACTGAAGTTTAGGCATCTCAAGCAGCACCTTATCAAATCATAAACTTATTGCTCTTGTTCTTTATTGATGTCTGTGTTCTTGCTTGGTTCATACGCTAGCATTCTAAGCATCATACCATGCACATGGTGGTTGTGTGAAAATGTTGTTGTGGATTACTCGTCAGTTTAAAAACGACCTTACTGACAGAAACTCTGACGAGCGCCTGAACCACTGGTAGCAAAAATACGCCTGTGACGTGATATTGCAAAATTGTTTCCTCACAGGGGTTCGCGACAGAGTCAAATGCTTTTATTGCAACGGAGGTTTACAAAACTGGAGACAAAATGACAATCCTTTGGAAGAACACGCGAAATGGTATCCGACCTGTGAGTTCCTCCTTCAACAAAAGGGTCCTGAATTCATTCACAACATCGTCGCGCGCTTTCCGAATATCAACAGAAGAAGGTGGGAAGCTCTATGTCATAGCTTTCCTCCCCAAATTGCAGAAACGCCACAGTACGTACCGTCAAGCATTTAAAGGAAACATGTCGGTGATTTCCGGCAACTTATATCCTTCAAAAAATTATCAGTCCTTGAAAAAACAGTATACTCCATTTTAAAGCTATGCAAAGCACTACTGCTTTTTTTGCTCAATAAAATTATTTCATGGAAGTTCAATGCGTGCAAAGCATCCTGATTGTCATTGTGTACACAGCAAAGGCAATCTGAAGCTCGGACAACCTCTTCGATGCCTCAAACACAATTTTGAGCCATGGTCGCAGGGAAGTTCCTTTAGTTACTCGGATATAGTCTACTCACCACACTGATTATACAAATATTTTTCAAGTTCAGTAGGTTTTCCAGCAACCATTCAATAAAAACGAAATTAATCAACCAAGGTTTAACGTTGACTACAGCTTTCTGTCTCAAACAGAATTCAGGACTACCGATGTGTAGAGTTACGTGAATTCGATTTCCTATTAAAAACATTTATTGATGGATTGAAACCCTTCACCTTTGTTGAGACCAATTACATGAATATAGGCGTGTGCAAGCTTGAATCATCGCAACAAATGAAATCGAGGCCCAATCGGCTGATTCTTCGAAACCTAACACAAAAAATAGTGCTTTAATGGTTAGTAAAAAGATCTTGGATAAAAGGAAGTGCAATTTTAGATAATTCGGAACTACGTCTTCAGAGACGTTTTTAAAACTGTCCATGCAGCACAGCATCTTCACGTTCTGTTTGAACAACACTTGAAAGCAGGCGGGTTATTAAAAAATAGAGTCAAGGAGCCAACCAAGCACGGCCCATTTTTACCTGAACTGGCAATTGTTTTACAAAAAGAATAAGAAAAAAATATATATCCGTAACACACGTAGGTTTCGTAAACTGTGCTACCCCTTCTTCGTATATCACTTGTTTCTTTAAGATCAGGATGTTTTTCATAACCACGTCGCCGGTTTTTCTCCCGTATGGTCCGTGGCTGATTGATAATTCGATAAATAACCAAAATTCAATTGTCCATTGAAGAATTTTGTCTGATCGATTTTGTGATGCACCAGGAATGTTCTACAACATTTTCTTAAAACCAGTCTGGAAACATTTTGCTTCAGCATTTCTTCAGGTTCAGCAGGAAAGTTTTGGAAATTCTGAGGTTTTATGATGATGTGAAGTGTTGCGTGAAAAAAGCGTCGGCGAAATGGCACAACCGAGACAATAATTTGTTGATATAACAAACAATTTCCTTTTGGATCACCGGCAAACAAACCGTGCAGGAAACCATCACGTAATTTTAACGTTTCCCAATGTCAACACTCCCAAAAATGTCATGTGCCCATTTTTAGCACCGGCGATGCTTCATAGAAACGGTTTGTCGTCAGTGAGATTTGACGTTTCTGGGTCTGTTTTTGCACAAGTTGAAAACATTTGGGATTTTGTTTACTTCGATCATTCGGTCTCATGAGCATGTTGAGTTTCGGTGTTCTTTAAAGCTATTGTAATTGCAGCAGACAGCGCTTTAAGACAAAATGTAATAGAAAAAGTGGTCTGTTCATTTACGCAATACTTTTTTTACAGTGACAATAGCACGTCATTGGAATTACTTTCAGTGTTCGAATAGTTGTTCGCAATGGCATGTAATCATTTACATTTACTTGGCAGGGTACTGAATAGACCTGAGTCCTCACCAATGAAACCTCCAACGCCACCATTGCCATCACAGTTTCGCGACGCACAAACTCAGCAACCACAACTCGTGCAAGAACGAACTTTAGACCCTTTGGAAGTCGCCATGGATTCTGAAGTTACAACGGCTGTCATAGGTAAATACGCTCTACACGTAGTTGAAAACGAAAGAAGGTCTTGGCACTGTTTGGCATTTGAACTTCGTTGACAATAAATGGAAGTCCATCGAATCTGTGGATTTTTAATCCTTTGGAGAAATGAATCAAGTGGCTTCTTGAAACTTTGCACATTGAACTCCCGGTTATTTCAAATATATGTATATTTAACCTTGAGCCAAAAAAATGATTTCTTGCTTCGTAAAGCCAAGACGCTTCGCAAAGGGCTTAATGGTTTAGTACTGGGTTTCTCAACGGGGCCCTGTGGTTCCTCAAGGTGGCCATAGGGCGTTTTTTAGAGCCGTGAGTAGGCCTCTACGCATGGCCTTGTTTCTTTTGCATGTTTACTTTAAGCAAATGTAAGCTTTCTGTTAGTGGAGCAGGGGCCATGGGTGTTGAGTGTCTCTGAAAGGGAGCCATGAACCATGAAAAGTTGACAAACACTGGTCTAGTAGAAGTAGTCAACACTCAACGGGATGATGCGGTCGAGAACCTCAAGTGGCGCATAGGTTAGTAGGTCAAGTTTCAAGCATTGAAGAGATGTACTGTAAGTGCCTCTCAAGTTGATAATGCCTCTTAAGTGGATAATGCCACTGACGACAAGTATATAAGCACAGACAGGTTTATTTGCAGCTTTCCTAACTTACATTTGCCAAAAGAATCACCATCGCTGACTTATGCGTATGACAACATCCGTTTGTACTGCGAATCATGAAACAAAACCAACTGCAGCCAATTCAAACACAAAAAACACATTCGTGATAATCTACATATTTTGCAGAAGTCCCGAAACTAATCAAGAAGTAATTTTAGACAAAAATACGCTTAGTTGAAATTATGGTACCAAACAACATGGAATCAATTGTTTACAGGAGGTGACAGTCACTTGACAATAGTTGACAGTCACTTGACAATAGTTGACAGTCACTTGACCTTACATTAGGTTAGGCTGACAGGCATTTACACCGACAGTCAGTACATACTATCATCCACCCATGCAGATAAAATCAGTCTATCCCACTCATTTTAGAGAATGGTGTCATTTCAGTAATTGCTTAGCCATATGTGCCGCTTGGAGGATTGGACATTACTGCTGCTTGGATCCATTCGCTATGTGGGTTTTATTACTCATTGCAGCTTGTTTGAAATTTTTTTAATTCGCATTACTTAAATTTAGTGTTGGATTGTTTGGTCACTGTCACCTTTTTCAAACTCAAGCCTTATTTCTTTTCAAATGTGTGGTCATTTAATAACACGTAAATATGGAATTACTCAAAAACTCCTAACAGCCAAAGTTTCAAGTAGCCAACGTCTGCAGGAGCAAGCTCCAGAAGCATAAAAGCGAAACAAGGTCCGGGGTTTGAAAGGGTGACGCCAAAGCAGCTGAACAAGTTGATTCATTCTTCTCTGCTAGTGGCGTTGTTATCCACATATGAGTTATCCCATCATTGTCTCTCGCCAAAATTCGATAACTACGTTGACCTCGTATCGCTAGAATCGAACTAGCCTGCGTTTTTGACAAGCAGGTGCGATATGCGTATTTTTATTGTAACCCTAGTGCTAGTTCATTCCCCTGGGGCAAACCAGTCTGATTTGAAACAGGGTATCGGAGAGAAGACACGAGTAACGATAGATATTTAGTTTGGAAAAGCGAGGCGCTGGAACTGTACACGCTGCGAACATTTAGTTTCCAGCAGATAAATTAGATCTTCTGGCGATTTTTTATTATTAGCCGACGTTTCGCCCACCTATTCAAGTGGGCTTCCTCAGGGCAATGTTTTTTAACCACGTATAACATTCCACGTATAACAACCACGTATAACATCGGTATAACACGTATAACATATAACATCGCCAGAAGATCTAATTTATCTGCTTGATTTGAAACCTGGTGGCAAACGCTACAAAATAATAACATGAGTAGCAAAAAGAGCAGCATTTAGTTTCCAGTTGCCAGGAACCATTCTAAAAGGCAAGGTTTTAAGCAGAAATGATGGCTTTTCTTCTGAAAGTAAGACACTTCATAAAATTTTCAATAAACTGCTTTTGGTTACTGCTCTGCCATTACATCGATACAAAAAAACAAACCTACTAATTGATACGTCACACGCAACACTCGAACTGACCGGACATAAAAATGAAAGTCTCCTTATAACGCGGTATTTCTATAGACACGTGTAGCGTATCGGCATGCTAATTTTAGTTGCGCGAACAAATCATTTTTATTCTACTGTGAGTAGAAATTTACAAGGTCACTTCTGAGACGATGCTTTGAAATGAGCGATAACACCGCCAGTTATGCTATATTGTGTTTCATGAAAATAGAGAGTTTGAATTGTCATGTTATTCAGCAGAATCATAAGTGTGAAGTAAGATGGCTAAAGTTGTGCATATCTCTTAAGAAGATATTGTATGGCATGAGTCAATGGTTTGATTAATTCAGCTGGAGTAACGAACGTTTTATGACTCGACATATTTTGCAAAGGCCTAATCAGCCAGGTATAATTGTTTTTTTGCCACGGCGACTCCACCCAGAGTTGTTTGACATATTGACTAAAGCAACGGCGCACAACCTGCGGCCTTCGGTAATGAAATTTGCGGCCGTCCACATGTAATTTAAAATATAAGATTTGGCGGCCGTGCTGGCGTATTTGAAGTAAAACAGATGCAAGTCAAGAAAATCAGTCGACGCGATGCGTAACAATCTGAATGGTGACGTCACAAAGAGTTATAGAATGAATACGCAATTTGTGTTTGAATATGTTCTGTGTTGGTTGGTACTTCGCAGTATCTCATAAATATAACTCGAACTCATTGGCGGCCGTACTTCACATAAATAAAAGTAATGCGGCCTGCAATAGCAAAAGGTTGTACACCCCTGGACTAAAACTATGCCAGCAGAACCCGATTTTGAACGCACAATTTAATGAATAAACCGCTACGTTTGACTCTAATTGACAACCCATTGGCCCGGGAGACTCAAACAATTTTGTGACTCCTTTGAACACGTCTGCAAATGGAGGCAACTTGACTTGGAAATTAAATTTGATCGCTTTGTACTGCGAAACCTTGTGCATCAAAGCGATTGGTGGCTGGACGAATGAGACTCCTCGGCACCATATCTGCCAAGAACGTCGTAGCAAGACCACCAAGCTGCTTGTAATATATCAACAAATGCAGTATTGCGTTTACGGACTTAAGAATAAAAGAACCCCTGTGAATACTGTATGAAACATAGAAATGAATGTTGGTTTGTTAAAAGATTGCTGGTAGAGTGTATATGGCATTCCTGTTAGCAGGCAAAAACAAACAATAACGTTCATGTTCTTCGAGTTCGATCACATAAGTAAGCCATGGCGAATGAAAAATTTACACCGCATTATCCTATGTAGTATCACAGGCAAACATTATTAATTATTTATGCACATCTGTCGGAAGGAGGCTTTAACATTCTTGCCGTGAACAAGGTTTTAACAATAATGCAAACATTGGGCATTTAATACCTTCGTTGTTGAAAGTTTAACTTAATAATTTTGTTTGAAGCAAATACCCTCATTCCTACCAGTAATATGCAACATATAAAGATTGCAAATATTGCATGGTAAGGTCAATATCAGGGTGACAGGGTGAAAAATGCTGTCCATAGCAAAAGGTAAATTTCCCCCGACTTGCATCTAACGATTCTCTCACAAGCGTGAGGATAACTAGGTTTCTTGCTTTCAAGTACGTAGTTAATATTGCTAAAAGTTTTTGTCGATATCGCCCACCTGTTCATCGAGATATTACTAATTACTCCACTATTAGTTAATATGACACGCACAAAGGTTTTATGATTCATGACTTTAATTGAAGTTCAGGTGTTTTAACTTTTCTTATCACGCGAAAACTTCTGTAATTACCAAATAGACTTGCACTGAGCCATAGTGAAATTGATATCGTGTGGTGCAACACTTTCCTTGAAAACAAATGTTCACGACCAGCACCTGTTTTTTATCCCCCCTGATCAGTTTCTGCAATGCAAGACATTGTGTGCCACGAGGGCAACTTCATGGAGTTCAGTCAGTAAATTAAGTAATTTAATCAGTAACTTCTTTACTAATTCGATCAGTAACGTCATGACCAGGCAACGTTAAGAAGTTTGTAAAATCGCGAACTTCACTTTTATTCCACATACGTCCACCAAAGCCGCTATTTTAACTTTCAACAGGGCCTATATGAATACGTGGAACATCCATGGTAATACCGCCTTTCATTAATCACGATCTACGTTTGACGGAAGGAGTGAAACATATCACTCTTCAGCAAATTTGAGAAAGTCATTCATATTTCATGACGGCGCCGGTTCGTCTCGTGTTTGGTTTCACATGAAAGAGGGTGCTGGTTTGGTTCCTCTTTGTGGTCTGAAGAAATTTATTTTCAATGCTTCGCTTTGCGAAAAAGAAAGCAAATAACTTATTGAACACAATTCAGTGATATCTCTGCATGGATTGCAGTTGCTAAGACACGCTGAAAATCGGGGATTTTGTCCAACATACCGCCAGCGAAGGTGTTAAGTTGTTCAGAAATGTTCCCGAACGAAAGCATTTACATTGCTTATCAATCGCAATGATTGGAAAGTTCCTGAAACTTCGCATACTTGAAAGTGTCACTGGCAAAAGTGGCCTGCACTTTGCTTTGCTTATTTGAACAGCATCGTTCACACAAAGCAAACAAAGTACGCTAAAGCTTTTAGTGGCCACTTGTTTACTTGCCGGTGTCAAGCGAAATTTCTGACTTTACGCCATGTGTGCATGCACAGAGTAATATTCTACATATCAAATACGCTGAGAAAACTGATGAATAGGGCTTAGAGTTTGGTGTTTAGGTAAGTGCGTCGGGTTAGGGTTTGGGTTACGGTTAGAAAAAGAAAAATAATTGAGGCCTAAGATAAAGTCCAACATTTTTCAGTGGTCATAGTTAGTCCCGTACAAGAACTTGTTGTGCGTATCTGACATCTATCCAAAAAAATTTAGTTTGCACAACACAAATCATAAAGTAATCACCAAACTTTATTCCTTCACTCTGAGAAGCAAAATAACTGACAAACAATAATAGGTCAGAAATATCGCAGATGTCAGAAATTTCGCTTGACACCGGACGAGTTACACGCATTTCAGTGGCAGTTTTAGGGAATTTCCTCTGCGTGTGTATATTGCTCATTGACAACAACGGGCATTTTTCAACACATGCACTTTCGTTGGAATTCTTGGTCGCCAAGGTTCGTTTGATTCAGAAGTAAGCCGTGACGACTTCATTTGGGTGTGTTTTTTCAACAGGTCAAGCACAAGTCAAGCGCAACAATTTCTCTCAATAAATGTTCAAGTATATCTGTCGTCCCTGCGAAACAAATAACTAGAAAAACAAAAAGTCAAGCGAATGCCAATTTCCGACTGAGCTTAAGTCTGATGTTCTAATTCTATAGTCCTTATGTTTACATAAAAATTGGGTCTGTGTAAACACTTTACAGTACACTTGATTTAAATGGCAATTTTCGTAGTATATTTCAATGTTGGTTGAAAGGAAACGGATGTGGTGTGATTAATTCGGATAGCAAGTGATCGCCTAAAAGTTTTTTCAAAAAGCCATCTGCAATCCAATCCTTTTGTGGCCTATCGTTACTGGATTGTTCTCTTATTTTGTTTTGCATAAAAAGTTTTGGGATAGTTACCGCATAACTAGTATAGAACTTTTAAAAGAAGATGAATGCTTTTCATTCTTCACCTTTCTCTAAACTTTTCATTCTTTCAGCGTGAACAATGCAATACAGTAACAACTTTTTTTGGAGGGGCAATGTTTTTGAGTTAAATCAGAATGATTTGTCAAACGAAATCATTTAAGCTTCATGGCTACCATCTGCATGAATTTCGAAAAACGTTCGGTTGGTTACCCGTTAATGCAAGTGATTTTTGAGTACTGCGAAAACTATAACTGTTAACAGGCAGTTTTCAGAACTTGGAGGATCTCAAGTAGCGCGAAACTTTGAAAACCAACTCATCAATAGCGTTTCTCGTTGTCAGTGACATTTAATTTGACGTTTCTTGTTTTTCACCATAAATGGTGAATTTATTGCTCTGAAACGCTTTTTTTCTGCTGATGTTGTCGACATGCAAGGGCTTTGTCGTGCTCATGACATAGCATTTTACACAAACGCGTTACCATTCGTCCGTCGGATAAGTTAGGCGTTGCTCATGGACTCGTGGTGGAAACGTCTCAGTCTGTTCGTATTCCTCGTACAGAGATTTGTTTGAGCTGATGATGCCTATATAGTGGGTGAAATATATATTCTGTTGAGACCATAGTGTCTGATTCTTTGCTGGGAAAGGATTCCTTTCCGGAGACAGTGACTAGATTCCATCACGATTTGTAACAAAGCAACAATACCTCCCTATGTGGTTGCAGAAATGGGATTTGACACATTGTTGGTTCGAGATGTAACACAAAGAAACATAGACCAGAATGGAACAGGCTACGATTCTGCTGCTGCTCTACTAGAAGCCGTCATCGACGAACAAAGGTAAGTTTCCTTTTGCAGCACACTGACCAATTCATATATCCAGTTGTTTGCTTTTGCGCTCACCCTAGAGCAGAGCTGCACGCGGAGCACAAGCGACAAAATCTGCTTGCGTGGATGTAGAAAATCGCAATGCCATCTTATCAAAACAACTTCGTACGTGTTCGTGCAAACCTACCCTCCTGTAAGTGATCTGTGACGTCAATCGACTGTGAAGCAGATTCATTTCAGTTGTACAGCATATGTTTACATAAACACCGCTGACATTCGAGCAAATTGTCTACGGTTCAGTGAAGTGGCAGAAACGTTATCCGCCATTAGATGTCTAGCATTTGCTTTTTAAGTAAATTGGTGTTTTCATTGTAAACCCACGTTGAACTGACCCCGAAAAAGCAACTGAGCGCAATCCCAAAACCACATACTGCCAATCCAAACACAATGAAAATCTCGTCTGCTGCACAAACCTTTAGCAGTTGGCAAACTGTGTTAACATTCAAGTGTTATGTTAAAAGCATCCAGCATCTTTCAAATGTGTCTTTGGTCCTGGGTTACAAACAAACCAGTCGTAGGCTGTTTTGAAATGCTTAATGTTGCTACCTGCCAGACATCACCGTCTCTCAGAAACAGCTATTTTGCCACGCAAAAGACGCAAATAATTACCAATATGCCATGTTGATATTTTTTGAGCCCGCTTTATTTATATCGGTGCAGTGACTGCACAAACTTGCAATTACTCAACAAAAATGATTTCAGTGTTCTACTGTAGCAAAAGGTGGTGCTTAGCTTCAGAAACAAAAGTGATATAAAAAACGGTCTGTAAGCAATTACTGAGCACACGTATTTGCAGTCATAAAAATTCGTTCTGGTCAGTGGTAAGAGCATTGATTTAAAATCACTAAATTCCAATTGCGAGCAGTTGACATCAAAAACGTTCTTGAGATTTTGGAGAAAGTAACCAAAAATCTGGACTAGCAGAACACACTTGATATGTTTTTGTTGAAGGTCAAATTTTATCAAAAAAATTTTGGTAGCATATTTCAAAGGTTTTGGCAGCATAATTTTGGCAGCATATTTCAAATATTTCATGTTCTAGTTGTAATAAAATTTAAAGAAAGCTCGAATCTGATAGCGACTGTTCAATATGAGTAAACCATCATTTTCGCAAGATTCGCATTGTCAACTTGATTTTTCAAGTCGTTATAGTAAACCAGATACGCTGTTACAATCATTTCGCGCAATCCTAGCAATTTGCGGAGTAACCTATGGTGCTGGAAAGTGGTGTGATAAATGAAACAGATAGGTTTCCACACAATTGCTTAAGTGGTGCGGGCCAGAGCATGACTGCAGCATTTTCGCAGTTGAAAAAAAAACTTAAACTATTGATTGATTCCGTTTTTAGGGCTCGAGAACCGGACGAAATTGCCAGAGAACAGGAACCGTCCCTGAATTCGCGTTCCCCAGCTCCATATTTTAGAGAAGGCATGGATGAAGAGGAAAATTTAGACTTTTGCCGGTACGGTTTGATTGCTGGGAGCATCGATGTTGCGGAGTCTGGATTCTCGGCGTCATCACCTTTGTTCGATCACAATGTGAATCACAGCAATTCGAAGGCTTCGGTATGTGAGGTATGGAAAACTTTTGCGACAGCGTTGGAGAAGCCGTTTCATTATGGGATGGCGCAAACCGCTGCATTGTTTGCAACATGTTAGGTATTTAGTTCTAAATAAAAACTACTAGTCTTGGAAGCTTAGCGGCACAAAATGGACAGTGTTCTAAAACCTTATGACCCCCAAACACTTTTTTCATCTAGAAACCACACCATTCCTCATATTCTTAGTCTATGAGGTCACCTGAAGTTCACGCCAATCTGTAATGATATCACAGGGTGTCGTGCGCAACTTTTTAACTGAAAATAACTTAAAAACCTATCTTAAGTTGATCATAAACGCACGATGATAGTTTGTGCCTGGATCGACAACGAACGGAGTAACGGAAAAATCATAGATTTGGATCTACTGTATTTTTTCAGTTGTCAACAAAACCCAACAGCGTATTTGTGTTATGGTGGCCTTCATTCCCGTTACAAAATTAGTGTTTTTGTTTCTCGCCTAACATTAATGTTGGTCAGTCTTAGGGTGGTCCAAACTATTGAAGCGACTTAAGAGCGTGACTGTCCAAGCATAAATATATACATTTCATCACAATTGCAATCACGCGTAATGCACTCATTTGGATAACATACGAAATTTAAGGATCGACAGTCCTTCATTCCTTTCAATCAATAATCACAACTTTAGTGTTTTCCATGCCTATAAAAAAGCCATCCCATAAAGCAGTGGTTCTTAACCTTTTCCATACCACGCTCTCCTTAAGTACTCCTCTTTTTTCAAGCCCCCCTGACAGCGTATAAGTTGTGAAAGCAGAAAGCATGCATTTGTTGATAAATTTGCTGATCAAACTTTCCATATTGCAGAGCTCGTAAGGGCTCGCGTACCCATGGGAATGTTTTGACGCCTGCCTTGGGAGGAGTGCTCCCCGTTAAAAACCACTGCCAAATACGCGATCACAGTCTTAGAATACTTTGGATTTTAAATAATGCTATGCTTCATCGGAGTTGACGTTCAGGAACTGTTAGAAGTATAAAAACTATCATGTGTCAAAACTTCACCTCAGGCGTGGCGCCATACAGTCGTTCTTCTCGGCAGAGGTTTCGTTCTTACACGCATGATTGCACCCACAAACATATAAAATGTAGCGAGGGTCCGTCAAGCGTGCAGTGTGATCAAAGGAACCGACTTTGGCAATATCATACACCTGTCGCGTCGATTGCTTTGACCGCATTGGCAAAATTTTTTCAAAGGCAAAGCCCGACTTTCATCTGTACTAAGGCTCAAACCGCCTTTGAGATGTATCTGGCACTTAACAGTGTGCGATTGAATTTCTAACTTTTGATTGAATTTCGAGAACCCTGATCCATATGATGGCCCGCTCTGCAATGCCTTCTATCAGGTTTGGGCATAATTTTTTTCCAGTTGTAAAACCAACTACGTTTTGCGTCATTTTGACCAAGAACCCCTTCCTTTTGAATTAGTTATTTTGTCGATAGACTTTGACAACCGTAAAGAAACTCAATGAAATTTTATGATTTGCTACATGTTTGATAAGACTTTTTTCTTTAAGGCCATCTACTTTGAGAAAACGAGTAAGTTAATGTGTGGGATCAACCCATCATTACTGAATATGTCGGTCAAGATTCTTAATATACGAAAACTAGTTGAGATATGAGTTACGCTGGAATTTGACATGAAAACGGATAAATTTACTTTTTATTTTCTTTTTGCTTTTTATTGCCTACATTTCCTTTTCCATGAACAGAAATAGGAGCTTCAAAATCCTTTACAAAGCGCTTATCTGGTACAAAATTTCATACGTAGCCAATAACCCAATCGCTTAAAATCCTAGTATTATCGGACTGGTCAATTGTCTGACAACTAAACGCAACTACGTTTGTTGATACTCGTTATGCACTTTGCACATGACGTTACATAGTGAAGTATTACATTTTCGTTTAAATGATCAATAAATCACATATTTCTTTTCCCTCACCTATCGTAGAGTTATGACAGTCCTTTGTTCATTTTAGCATGGCATTACTGATGTTCTCCTCTAAGACTCAAACTCAAACAGTGACCGTCTAACAATGCCACCGCTATGATATACCGTGTAGTAAACCTCAGAACATTGGTGCTACTAGTTTACTTAGAAGAGCGGTGGGCAATTAGCGGCCTACGGACCACATTTGGCCCGTCACAAGGTTTTCAGTGGCCCGCGGAAGCATTCAGGTAAAATCTTCAAATTTGAATATTTCTCCAACTTATCGCAGTTGATGTTAGTGCTGAGGTTTTGAACCGAGACTTGATTCTATTCCCATCCATATGTTTCAGTTTCCATTCGAACATACGGCCCTCCGCTAAACGCGGCCTTTTCAAAATGACCCCCGAGCCAAATTGCCCACACTTCACTAAAAAGATCGTTCAGTACTTTGTCTGTTTTGTTTATCTTCAGGGTTTGCCGTGCCAAGCCATCTTTTTGTTGCATCAAACTAGTGGTGGTTGCAAGTCATTTAACGGTTTTCGTAATAATTATTCTGTATTAAAACACTTATAAGCAAATTCCCAAGCGGTTTTGACAGTAGAGCAGCAATGTGATAAAAAATCGCATATCATTGTTTGTAAATCATTTTTACGGCATCCTTCGTTTTTACAATAGATCGCAAAAGACTTTCGCTTTGTTTGACGTCGCAAGCGCACCAATCGATTGCATCAGGACAATGCATTGAAAGTATCTCGGTCTGCGCAAAACTTTTTTCGTGAATAGACGTTTGTCAAAAGTTAGTGGCGTTTTCGTAGCAATCAGTTTTGAAAAATCGTTTTTATTCCTATCAAATTTATTACATTGTTCAGATTTCTTGGAGCAGTAGAAAATTACTTCAAGTCGCAGCTCAGATCGTATGCTGCAAATGTCCAAATTCATTGTGTCGCATGTCATAAAGTTACACTTTCCCGAAACTATTTTTTACAAGATTTCCTAACTTCAATGCTTTTTATTTCCAAACGTAATAGCACTCCTTGCTGTGTTTGCAGCACATATTTTTTTCATTGTAAATACTTTCTTCCTTTCATGGTCAAAGTTTTTTGATGCCAAAAAACTCGCGTGAATACGTGCATATCGTGGGAAAATACGTGCACTGTGGCACATGTAGTGTTTTCAATTTGGGGCAAAATTTTAAAACCCGGGTTTCGGGTAGCTTGGAAAAGAAACCTGGGAAAACCAGGGTTTTTTCGGGTTTTGAAATAAATGCGATTTTGAGCGATGAAAACTCAGTATAATTGTGAAATTGCCACTGTTCGTCCCTGCGCAATTTACCTCCTTTTGTATAACAGGCTACAAATTGCACTTTGGTGTTGGTTGAGCCTTTTTGTAAAAGGAGTGGCTCTAAGCTTCGGATTTTCTTTAATTACTAACGTCTTTAAATGGATGTGTATGATTAAAAATCTACTTAAACTCGCTTCCAAAGGAAAACCGAATATTTCGTAGAACGTTATTGCAAACTCAAAAGGAACGAATCGATTCTGCAAAGATCACAGCCTGTATATGAACTAACACATAACAGCTTATAAATGAACTAACTACTAACTCGGAACTACGGCATAGCTTTGAAGGATTGTCTCAAGTGGTACTGTAGTTATTTAACGAGGTTAGCGAAAAGATTAAAGTCCGCCTAGACACCTGTTATGTGTAAAATGACGTCACGATCTGTCTAAGTAGATCAATTCAACGAAAATACAAACGGACCAACAACAAACGTACGATGGTCACCGAGAAAAATCCGCACCTCTTGCCTCATGATAATAGGTGAAAGTTCAAACTTGCTAATTTGGCCGTTACAATCACCAATCTGCAACTTCAGTGTTATTAGAATCACTAACATTTAAATGCAACAGCAATTCCAGGTTTTTTTAATACCCGGGTTTGGTAGTTGAAAAACAAACGGCTTTCGGGTAGGAAATAGCCAAAAAAACGGGTTTCGGGTTCCGGAAAACCTGGGTTGGAAACACTAGACACATGTATATGTATGGTAGTGCCACATATGCAAACCCCACACGCGAATACGCGGAATACGTTCACATTCAGGTGCACGCAGTACGCACACATCTGCGCACCAAAACATGCTTACATTCATGTTCAACAAATGTTTGAGCCTCTGCATATTGTCATGAATCAAACCGGCATGCCATCACAGCTACGCACTGTAAGTGAAATTAGTTTTTATTGACAAACGTATTGTTTGGCTAATTTGCTTCAGCTTCAAAACTACAGGGTCGTTTGTGCTACAGTAAGTAAGCAATCTGTGATCGATGTTAGCTGTGTTGATATAGTTTGATTGTGCTTTGAGAATCGCCCATAACAGCACTTAAGGAAATTCGTGCAACTATGTTAAGAGCCAAGTGATGTGCTCTTCATTGCAGGTGAATCCAACTGAGCAGCAGAAACAATTACCTGCGTTTACGGAAGAAACCGAAGAGAAAGAAGCATTAAAGAAGAAGCTGAAGCAAAAATTGCAGCAGCTTAAGGACGAGCGTGTTTGCAAAGTAATTATCTGTATATAATACTGTAAAGATTCATGTTTTGTAAAAATAACGCTGGGATTGGATGAGCAGTAATTGAGATGCGTCGCCAGATCTACTGATGGGCTGCACACCAGAAGACATTGAAAACAAACCATTCCAGTGTTTCATTAGCAACCAAGAGTAAATATTTCTTTTTAGGTAAATTATTAGCTGTTTCCAGTAAACTCCCAATGAATCTGCCTTCAAACCAAACGTTTACATCAAGATTTATGTTTTTGTATTAAATAACTACTGGTATCATACGCCATACTGTAAGTTTGAAAAGTCTCAACCGTACATTTCCATCACAACTTGTTGTTTTATACAGGTTTGTTTGGACCTGGAGGCAGACATGGTCTTCATAACGTGCGGTCATATCTGTTGCTGCTTGGAATGTACAAAGTCTTTGAAGACGTGTCCAATCTGTAGGAAAAAAATTGAGAAAGCCGTGCGCACCTACACTTCATGAAAATTCTTCTTTCAAGGCTATGTCACCTTGATTGACGTTTAAGCGCATGTTGAGGTTGGGGAAAGAAAAAAATCGACATGCTAACTCCTGATGCTCCACAGAGGTCAATACACCCGAGAGCAGAGACATGCATCAACAGGAGCAAAACCACTTTGAAATTTCGAAACCAAAACTCATGTAAAGAGGTTTCAGTTCAGGCAGACCATTCACGTGTGGGTGCCGGTGAGGTCGCTTCCCATTCACAGTTGATGTCCCATATTTACAAGTAATGCAGATTTTTTGTTTAGTGGTTTTCTGGATGTGACCTCCCTATTATTGTGTCGACCCACGAAAAGAAAATCTTGCCATTCGCCGAAGTCCACGTCCTGGTGTTCAAACGAAAAAAGAAAACAAAAATTAAGACCATTTTATTCCAACAAAGAAACATTTCAGCCTATTTTAAAAGTAAACTTTATAAATATTAAAAGTCTTGCTTACAACACTGATTTTGTTGATTTTTATAACAGTTCACAAGCAAACGTCATTGCACAAATAATTGTCGCAACTGAGAGCACCCTAAATGCTTACTGACCAAGACCACTGCACCATCGTCTCCAGGTCGACATCCTACTGTAAAATAATATTGGAATTGCGTCTGCGACCACAGCTATTACGTCACAGAAGCTTTGATATACAATTAAAAATTGTCCTTGCTTCTTGTGATCTTCATCATTGCATTTTTGCTTCTGAGTAAGCATAGATGTGATATACTGGCAGAAAACCGCACATCACTGTTCTATTCGTCAAGGACTTCAAGCTTTCTCAGCATCTGCCTAAACACCAAAAAGCAATAAGATGAATGATCTGCTTATGCCTTTTATTCAATTCAATCAATCAAAATTTGTTTTTCTTTCCTGCACAAAGTCCTGCACACATCCCACACGATTTAAGAGCCAGCCCTCTACTTTAATCCTAAACATATATAAGTGTTCATTGAATAAATGATAGCTTTTCATACCAGATCATCTGAGCAAAGGAGTTTTGTAATGGTGGATGTAGCACTCGTCACTATATCTGTTAATTTAACCCTTTAGTGCCATCATTATTTTCACCCTGCTTGTAGAAAGAAGCAAAAAAGACAGCATTGTTGTGTTCATTTTTCATGTAGTGTCAACCGTGCGTGCACTGAGCGATCTCTGCATTTGAGATCGCATCTGCGGCTTAAGCTGGCTGAGCAATCCAGGATTAGCTTTCAAAAGACAATATTGTGTTTACCACTGCAGTGGTCCCTTGCACTGACGGTTTATCGACATCGCTTGTTGTTGTTGTGTAAAACGGTTCCAGAACCGTAATTAAGTCTTGTAACAACAATGATCCAGTTTTGTCATTGAATTCTTAACAGATGAAACTCTTGCTTAGGCGTGTTTCCCAGAAACTACAGCCAGCATATTTTTTAGTTTCTTTGAGCAATTTCACATTCCGCAGCTTGTCTGCTGACGTTTGAGTTGTTTTAGGCCATTTTCAAAACGTAGCTCTTTGTTTTAGTTTGTTTCATAACGTTGTTGAAACTTGGGGTTACTTTAACATGACATACTTCGACTCACCAAAAAAGGCTTTTGCAACCACTACTCCTAAAACCTTTTATTTTATGAGTCAAAATATCAATGTTTTAGCCTTCAAAATTTAATTTACTGGGATTTTTAGCATTCTTATTGAATTAAAGGTAAGTTCACGGCATGAATTAATCTCGTATTTATTTAACTAAAAGTGAAGATCAAGACTTTTCAGAAAAGCAAACCTGTCAAATTTGGTATTTTCTCATCTTGTGATTTAGAACTTCATATGAGGTTATTAGAGACATTTCCACAGCAGAGTGCCGTGCTTGTCGAAATCTGAGACTGTTTACAACAGCCTTTCAAACACCCGACATCTGCCAGAAGCTCAGACAGACGTCTACCAGATGGCCATGACCAGCATGTTTATGTACAGCAAACAAGCGTTTTCCTTTAGATTCAATTCTCCCAAATAAAAAAAGAAGAGTCCCAGAAGGACATTAGTGTTTGTTGAAGGTGTGTTTCCCAACGCGCTGTAGTTTTTACAAAAGGGATGATGAGTTATAAATGTCTTTCACATCACAGATCTATTTGCTTTGACGTAAATTTTGTTTGACAATGAACATTGCAAGTATCAGGTTGCCCATTTCGTAAAGACAGTTGATGTTTCGATTCGAAACAATTTACATGCATTCATTGAGCGCTGTGCGTTCTTATCTTATGTCTTCATCAGCTCATTCCTTGTGCGTAGTTTTTTACACTACTTCATTTTTTTGATCAAACAGCATGCCTATGTATAACCGATGAAAGTTCCGATTGTTGCGGCTGTTATCTTTTCGTTGTTGTTCTTTTCCAGCTTTGCTTGGGATAAATACAAACGCCTTAACTGCGTTACTTGGCGTCCACATGATTTATGTTTTTCTTGCGCATCACTGCCTACCTACGTGGTTTCGACTTTGAGTCTTAGATCAACATATGACAAAATCATTGGAAGATACCAAGTGCTATTAACAGGTAGAAATCCCATGAGATAATTCACTGCAATGCTCCAATGGAACGGTTGCGAGGTATCTTCAACATCTGTATATATGGATCCTCCACAATACGTACGGCAATAGGAGCTCACTTTGTGTAGTGTTATTTAAAACACAAGTGCAAATGAAACCCAGAAGAGTGATATTCCTAATACTGTAGGCTGATAGCATTCCGTAACAGTAGTTTTGCAAAATTTTCGGCGTAATTTACGATTGTCAAGTTCATCTTATTACAACTGAACGGTGAAACGTGCGGGGAGTTAACGCGTAGCCAGGAAAACTTGCATATCATACGCAAGAACGTGAAGCAGTTCGATTGCCTGCAAGTAATTTCGCATTTTGCTGTTTCTTGTCCTACTTCCAAAATTGGTATGCCTTCCCTCAAAAAGGAACTGACACTTTGAGTTGCATAACAATCTAAATAAAACCTAAACTGGAGGACGAATGACGTTGTTTGAATTTATTGATCGGTAACTTCATGTTTTGCTAACTCAAGGCTAAAACCGTCAGAAGTTCACGTCTGCTGAATGTTCTAATTTATGCCCCAGGGACATCTAGAATCTCCTTTCTAGATATCCATGGGTATGATCGCACAATTACTGGTTTGGTGGTTCTTTGTAAATTGTGCAGTGATACTCTCATAATAAATCTATGCTTAGCCACATTCCACACTTACCACCGTTGCTTCAACTTTAAGAATTTGTTCATCATTACCAAAAACATAAGAATAAGGCACACCAGTATTATCTTTGAATTGCAAATGGAATGTGAAAAACAGGACACACTGCGATTGTTGCTGAAAATTCGGTTTCAGTGTTTTCAAAAAACGTGTTTCCACTCTTACGTTCTTTTCTGCTTAGTACCAGAAAATTGAAATGTAATTGAGCACTACTAAAGAAAACTACATGTTCGAATAAGACCACGCACTAATCATTCTGAAATCTAGAAGACAGATTGCAATACGGCCTTTAGTTAACAGGTAAAAAAAAGCACAGTCTGCAAAATGAAGCGCCACGTGGTTTGGCAAAGGTAATACAAACTTCTTTGAAAGTGCAGAAATTTTCTTGTATTTTGTTGTCATTGTTGTGAGATGCACAACTGCGCATTTCTTGCCCCTCGCCACGTGTAATCAGCGCGCAGTCACCGATTGTGTTGTCTTCGTTGTATCGCCGCTGCTGCCTTGCAGTATAGTCTTCTTACCAGCCCGTGGTGTAGTGGTAACGCGTCCGCTTCGGTGCTGGTAGGTCGAGAGGTCGACTCTTGGCCGGGTCTTACCAAGACCTTGTAAATTGGTACTGTAGCCTTCTTACCAGACGCACGGTGTACGGAAGAGCTGCAGGGAACACGATCCGAACACAAAAACCAACCGAGTGAACATGAACCCAGAAATTGTACAATCTCAGTCCTGGCGCTACAAGACCATTGTAGTTAGAAAGCGCCAACAACATACCACCATATCAAACAAAGTATAGTCTTGGAAGGTGGCGTGAAAGGATGTGTTTTGCTGTGGCCTTTTGTTTGCAATAGTCTTTGAATGTTTTCTGCTTGTAACTACGTTTACTGTTTCTTTAGGATGTCTGCGTTTTCTAGTTCAATAAAACCTAGGATGCTGTGAAAGATCCCTCGACTGGTTCACGACAGTCATGCTGCAAATGTTGCTGCACAATCGAGCCTTACTTTTGAGTTCAGTGAAACATTGTTTTCAAAATCTGATTGCTGTACGCAGACTACATTTGTGCTATTTATGGGCCAATTTGACTTTTTGCATTTTCCTTCTATTTGTCATGAGAGTCATTCAACTTAATATATTAACATACTACTAAATGACCAAGCACTGACATTCTTGCTTTGGCTTAAAGCATTCTTGTTTCTGCTGCATTTTTCATCATATGCTATCAAAACGTTCATGCTTCAAATCAGTGTTCTTTCCTTCAAGTACATGATCTTATTGACTAGCGCCACCTTTTTGGAATTACCAAGGGCAAGTTGAAAAAATGTTAGTTTTTCACTAGTGTTTACTTGCAACAGTGTAGTAGAAACCAAATATACCATGTCTAGAGTAATGATATAAACGATTTTAAGGAACTTCGATTTTGAGATACATCCAACACCAGCGCATACAGTTTGTACTTTAACGAAAACCAGAAAGTTTTGCATTAGTTATTTGTTTGAAACGAACCAATCACTAAGTTGCATCAAAACAAGAAAATAAAGCAAACATGCTTGATAGATTTCAGAGTTTTTGAAACAGGCTTCATCTGCTAGGTCACACTGAAATAATACCTCTTTGCATCAAATGAAAAAGACTCTAACAAGTAGTTACACAGCAAGAAAGGCAAGACTCACAATATACTCGTATAGCGAACAGCAACGTCTCCAGAATTTAGAATTTACACAAGTATAGCTCTGGCAAGTTAAAAAGCGTTGGTTTATTGCTTAGCATTTTAAAAACTTCACGCGTATTTTCGTAACGCCTGGTGTAAGACTGGAATTATCATAAAAATAGGTTGATTCGGTTCAACAATTTTTCATAGAATCAAATTTGCGTGGCACTCGAATAAACTTATAAAAAACAACTAGCAAGCCTGTAATTTGTTTATTGTTCAAACAATCAAGTGTGTAATTGCGGTTACCCAAAATGTTGTTCTCTGTCAAGACGCCGGGGGATCCCAACTTTGAGACGTTTTTGTAACCAGGGTAAGCCTGTCTTCCAGTATGTTTCGATACCCTCGTTTCACTGTCGAAATAGCATTACCGTTCACGAAATTGTCATGATAAATTGATACATTGAATAAAACAACTACCGGTACTGAACGATCTAGTCCCATATTCCCAGCATTATGTTCCCATAAACCCAGGTAACATGAGTACCTCCTGGTTAAAACTTCCTTATTTGGGAATTGTCCATAGCAGCCTAAAGTTGTTTTTTTTTTCATTTTATTCAAATTTGAGACGGAAATACTTACACGACTGCGTTTCAGATATTTGCTGGAAAAATGTGAAAAGATACCTGCAGTACAACATGTTCAAAATCATCACTCGCAACAATTTGAAGGTGTTCGCAGCACATGTCATAATTAACACTCAGCTCACCTTTCTTAGCTTTGGCGTTCACAAGTATTGTGTTTACATCACACGCATTCATTGAATTTTTTTAGATTACAGCAAGCTTATATTTTCGGGCCAAACTCAGCCAAAACTTTTTGCAGCAAAAAGAATAACGTGTTCCTCATCATAGGTGACGACGTTTTGTCCAACCCACACTGAATTGCAGATCATGTAAACGAAAAAGAAATAATTTTGAAATTTAAAGCCCCAAAAAAGCATTGTAAATTTAAGGAAGTGAATTTCAAAACAAATATTTTGAAGCGAATTTTAAACAACTTGCAAATTGATTCGACTTCGTTGCCCTTGCGGAGACTTATTGCTCAAACGTGGATGTGCAAGCCCGAATCATCGCAAAGCCATAAAAGCAGAGCATGACTGGCAGTTCCTCCGAACGCTCAACAGCAAACCCGGAGCTTTCAATTTTCGCCGACACGAAGGGGAAATCCCTGCTCACTCAGCTTTTCTGAAATGTCTCAAGTGTGCTGAAGCAAGGGAAACTTGTAAAACCGCTTGCGCAACAGAAACGCAAAACAGGCTACGTAGTTCACAGCCCAGTAGCGGTTCTAAGCAAGGCCTCCTAAATATGAATAGTGTATATTTAGGAGGCCTTGTTCTAAGCTGAGCGGGCCACAGGCACCGAAAAAAGTATGCTTGACTCATAGCCGGGTTGCTTCAAGCTCGCCGTTCCACTGGCGTCAGTTTTGTTTTCGGTTGCTGTGACACCAGAAATATGATCATAGCCTGTGTTTGAAACTACAGTGCGCGTGCTTCCCCCAAATCTTGCTTAGATTTTCATCGTTTCACTCATATACTTTTGCTCGTTTCACTCATATATTTACATGACTGAAGATGACAAATTACGTGAAATCGATTTCCTGATAAAAGACTTTGTAAGAAAATTTAGCTGCGCCGGCCTTGTAATACAATCGACAATAAAACATGATGTCAAAAACACAGTATTTTAGAAAATAAAAAACATTTTCGTATAGACATTGGTTATTATGGTTTTCTTTTCATGAACAATGTTTTAGTCGGTATGGCCAATGAAGGCAAAAATGTGAGGTGAAAGATGCCAGCTTAGCAAAGAAAGTAGCTTACAAGAGCTTTCTTCAAAACAAAGATGAACCTTTGCATTGGCGGTGCGCTGGTGCGCAGTTCAAGTGGTAAGGAGTTCAAAATGCAGTTTTGGGAAATTTTCGGACATAAGTTAAATTCCACTTACTGAAAAGCCAACAAAGTATTCTGGCAAGCCACCCGGAGACTTCTCTGCAAAAGAACTATTTCTGCCAGATCGATTAAAGTGAGGCGGACATCCTCCACAGCTCTAGGATAGTTCAAACGTCTTTTCTTTTGAACCCAGTAACTATCATATCATCAGACACACAAGAGGTAGAGTTGGAGGAAAAACCTGACCATCATTGCAACCGAAGTCTTCTTCGCTCCCAAAACACGGAAAGCTGGGAAGGCTGTAGGTTGGAATGAAATCCAACCTGAAATGTGCCAAGCCTTGAACAGAGGAGTAATTTGGTTGACTAGTGTGTGTCAAGTTTGCCAAGAAGCATGGTGTTCTGGACGGGCACCGAACGATTGACTAATTCGTTGATCATATCCATACAAAAGAAAGGAGACATAACTACTGAAGCATTTTTCCCTTTAGCTTTCCCCGAAAGTTGTATGCCAAGTACCTTAAAAGACGAGCGATATAGTTGCATCAAAGGAAAAAGCTATACGATGTCCAGTGCGGGTTTCGTCCTGGAAGTAGCGCTCCAGACCACATTTTCTCTCCATAAATTTTTGAGAAGTTTTGGGAGCATGCAAAGTATTTCTACGCTTTTTGTCGATCTCGAGAAAGCATACGCCCGTGTGCTTCGAGGAAAGCTGTGGAAACTGTTGGTTGAGTGCTGTACAGTATACTAGCGACCGTCTGTTACTGTCCATCAGATCACTGCGTTCTTGCTCAGAAGTTTGAGTCAATGTCGGCGTAGTTAAACAACAACCGTTCACCACAGGTGTTGGACTTCGACACAGTTGTATGCTTTCACGACTCCTCTTCATACCTATATTACAGGAGTGGCCAAATTGTGGCTCGCGTGCCGCATGGGGCTCTTCGATCCTTTGCATGGCGCTCTTTGAGCTTTCCGAAAATGTATGTATTTGTTTATCATTTTATAGTTCTATTGCAACATGTAGTGGTACTGTGGTAGCTAGCGTGCCATACAGTATAACTTTTGCAAGTCGTTCAAAAAGACTTCTGATGTCCCAGAAGCGTATATTGCAAATAAATTCGTGTTTTTAGATTTTTGTGTTGCGGCTTTCTCAGAACAGGGTCTTCATCATACACTACATCGGTTTTCAACTGCGTGCAACCAAGTAGAATACAAATTAGCACCGAAAATGCCGAAGTATAACGTCTCTCCATAACTCAGGCTAGTGTACGCTAAAGGTAAACGGTAATAAACTGCAGCAGGCGGAGACGATCAAGTACCGCCTGGTCGTATGCACGAGTGACGGAAAGCAGAACAAGGAGATTAATTCTAAGGTTGAGAAATCCCAACTCAAATGCTTTCCCATCTTTTCCTGAACATGAAAAAGCAATCTTGTGAAAAAGTTCATAATCGCCTAATCTTCTAAAGGTACTTGCAGAAAAATATAAGGTACTTTTAAAGCCGCTAAATAACATTTTCACGAAAATGTGACGTGTTTCGATGGGTTATTCGGGAAACAACATTAAATGGTCCCGCCGTTTTCAGCATATTTACAGCGATCTTCATTTTAACTGCAGTCGCGTTGTGAACCTGTTAAGGTTAAGTTAACCCTTAACACGTTATCAGAACTGTCTCATAAAAGATCGCGAGTACACGAAACATTCCTTGAAGAATTGTGAAGAAAAGAACATGGACAATACTGTTTGACAATTATTGTGTTATTATTCATGTGTAAAATCATTGTATGACATGACAAGGGTAACAAATTATAAA
>Ga0210059_1001008_pt1 | contig 40641 bp, 20 predicted proteins | sample Ectturendosymbi2_FD_188042 | JGI IMG/M metagenome (GOLD analysis project Ga0210059, IMG submission 188042) | Ecteinascidia turbinata endosymbiont from Florida, USA - Sample 2 (SPAdes) (version 2) | ecosystem: Host-associated > Tunicates > Ascidians > Unclassified | place: Key West, Florida... | reverse complement strand
TGATTTAATAAAACTTCACCAATATAACACCCTGCTTTAATGTTGTTTAGTTCATTGGACAAATCATCTAAATAAACAGCAAACAAGTATGGGCTCAGTACTCCCCCTTGTCTAACCCCATTAGACACATGAAACAGTTCAGAAAAATGTTAACTTGGGCGTGCCATGGACACTTCCCATTTACTAGTGCTCTCGCGGAATTGTCCTAAATGTGTAGTGGTCTTCTTTAGAAGGGGACTGCCACAGTATACAGCCCTCCGCAAAATGCGGCCTTCCAAAAGTGGCCCTGAGCCAAATTAATTGCCCACCCCTGTAATAAAGTATTTAGGTTGCGTCAAAATCTTCCATGAAGCAAAACTGCAAGCCTTTGTTAAAATGCAGATTACCCGCAAGCAACCAAAAACTTTCCAAAACGGAAGAATCTTTCGAGAACTGAACAACGTCACGTTAGCAGAACTGCCATTAAAGTTAATAGAACAGACACTCGTCTTGACCTGTTCATTGCGAGTTGAATCACTACACACCTTGTTTGTTTGCAGTATCCGTAGGTCTACTTCAGTCTCAACTGGCACTAGTAACAAACAAATTGTATCCATGAAGAGCGGGACGTGGTGAAGCCAGTCCCGTCGCCATTCTGGGTGGAGGGCAGGTATACCGCTCAGCATAAGAATTGACCACGTTTGTCAACGATAATAATTAGAGGAAACTCATTGTTCATTCAAACGAGATAATTATTTGCTAACAACAAGATTTATAAACCTTTTTACAATTCTTGTGGTCGATGAGTATCTGGCAAAAATAAACAACCTGCCCAAACGCCATGGCGTGGGGCCCCCTGAGGGGCGGGGCCCAATGCAGCCGCATCGGTTGCATCGGCTTAAGGCCGGCCCTGATTACCACTCAATCATTACATTCGTTTTATCAATCTAGCAACATTGTACCCACATGAAGAGAAAATTAGTGTTGATGAATGTGATACAGCCTCTGCATTGACCTTTTTCCTCACTACTCTAGTGAATATTTCTTTACCAGCTCTGTCTTTTTCTTTCAAATTTTTGTTATTAAATTGTTCAAAAGGGGTATCCAGATGGAAAAAAAATTGTCTTAGAGGTATTGAGGCGTTGAAACTTTAAGGACCGTTGATTTAGCTTATGTGAAACTGTACTACAAAAATCTGATGTTGAACAAGGCGACAATCTGATGTTGACGAGACTGACCCCAGTGGCAACACTGCTTGCGAACCTCGCATCTACTGAAAAAGTCGCGCTGGTTTTACCTTGGTCTATTCCATTGAAGACAATGGAAAAATGACTCAACAGTAGCTTAATAAGCCCTCAATTTTACGAATGGCCATTAAGCTGAATCATTTCATAAAAATGCATCATCAGGCTGGAGTTCATTTTGAAAATTTCCCTGAAGTGAAATTCCGGGGCATTTTGCTAGCCGGGACAGACGTTTAAACCAGGACAGTCCCGGCCAATCCGGGACGTAATCAGTATGGTAGGTCTATCTCTATGTTTTACCGTGGTGCAAAATAACTCTAGCAGTTAGTGTTGCCAGATGCGTTTTGTAAAAATGCCGGCCATTTTGTCTTGTCAACAATGCTAGATCTAAGCTGTGTCGTATTTCGGAAGCAGCACAGGGAAAACTGAGAGACAATCAGTACTGAGTATTGTTAGGCCACAATTGATAATTTGCCTGTATTTTGGCTGGCTCATTATATTTCGGTGTGTGTGTGACGGGAAAATCGTACCAAGGATTGTGAATGATTGTGTCAACAGCAGCAAATAAACTGCACTGAAACAACTGTCCTGACAAGATTCACTACTACTGTACTAGAGTCATTATAATTTGACTTGAGAAATTTGGCGTTAGTTCTTTTCGAAGTTTCGGCAAATAATTTATTTTCAAAATACCGGCTTCAGGCACTGATTTTCAAAATACCGGCCTCTGCTAAATTAGCAGTAAAATACCGGCCACGTGGCAACCTTACTGTAGCAGTGCTTTTGCTGCTGGTGGCACAATTGACACTGCAATAGTTTTTGTCCATTGAACAATTTTTTCATGTGCATTATTAGCTCATATTCTAACTGGAGTCATGTCTCTCACCTTGCCCTGTAGCCTATAATTGACGTTCTTTTTGGTCCATATTTATTTAGTCTCCTACTAGCATTTTCCTGACTTTTACAGCATTGGTACAGCTATGTAAGGATTAGTCCTGATTAAAAGACCTCACATATACCTCATTAGACTAACACAAGTGTAATAAACCTATAACAATCCCATCGCAGAGATTATAATGTGTATTATCATCACAGGTTTGTTTACACACTCTACCACATCAATCTTCCCTTTGCATGCCCATAACATTTTATTGTTGCAACCTCTCAGAGTTAGCACTGCATTAAATGTGCACAAAGAACAACACCCATACAAAGGTGGCACAAACAAGCAACAATGGAGTGATCATGGCATGTGATCTCTGTTGCTGCCACAATGTGAAGCTTTGCACCCTTGCAGCTTAAGCTATCCGATCGCAACAAAATGATGCTGTGACTAGGATGTGAAGGTCATTCCAGGTACAAGCTTCACAAAAAGAGCATGTGATTGGCACGGTTTGTTTTAGAAAGGATGGGATGTTGTTGCAACCTCTCAGCGTTGTGTTGAATGTGCAATTCACCACAAACAGGATGTGCATGAAGAACAACACCCATATATATATATGGTGGGAACAAAAAATAATAGAGTGATCATGGCATCTGATCTCTTGTTTTTTGCTGCCACAGTGTAAACTTTGCACACTTGCCTCTCTGGCTTTACGATTGCAGCATTATCATTGTTTTCTAATTGCATTGATTGCCAAGGGTGTGATCTGCCAGCAGTTCAACTGTTGCATGCCCAGAGTTGTGAACCGATTACTACTTAACAACCACTGCATCATGCACATGTAATAATTGTTTAAAATCAGTGTTGCTTGTCAAAAGCAGTTACGTCCAGCAGAAATCCTTTACTGAGTCAAAATCATGTCACTATCTTAATGAGGGCCGCACATTGAGAGACTTACCTTGATCTTAGCAAACCAAAATTTAGTTAGAGCTACAGTACTAGAATCGTTTGAATCCCAATTGTAAACATAATGACTGATTAGCACTATTGCAACCTCTTGGTTGGTATTGCGCTGAATGCGCGGTTCACCACAAATGGAATATGCACAAACAACAACACCATATATCCGTGGCGCGAACAAGCAATAATAGAGTGATTGTGGCGTGGAAGCTTTGCCGATATTAACTTGTGAATGATTGAACATGATGACTAGCGTACGCGGAGAGTGATCACGGCGCATGATTTCTCTTGCTGCCAGTGTGAAGCTTTGCGCACATGCTGCTCGGGTTTTCCAATCGCAACAGCACCTTTAACCACACCGTAAGTGTGATGTCATAGGCAAGTTTAGAGCCAATGGAATAACATAGATGTAGAAAGCAGAAAAGTAGAATTAAGTTTTCTACCAAGGTATCAGTTAGCACATAGAAATCTCCCACTATGCAGTGCAGATATGATAATGAGACATTGAAGACCATTGCATCAAAAATGTCAGATTAAAATTATCATAATAAGGACAGGTTGTCTGTTTGTACATAATAATATGTTACAGCAAAAACGTAAACTGGGCTGTACAAAATGTTTGACTGGGCCGCATGTGGCCTGCAGGCTGGACATAGCTGGTCAAAAGTTTTTAGTGTATTTTTGAAGTTGTGATCTTGATCATTTTTCGATAACCCGTTTCTGTTTTTTTGTAAGTACATAGCGTAGGTTATTATTTAAACTAGACAAGTGATGGCCTGCCCGCTTTTAAAAGATGTTGCATTGGGTGTAAGCCTACAAATGCTTGGTTTAAACTAGGAGTTTCCTAACTTGTTTGCTAGAGGGTCACATAAGCTACTATGCAACAGTTCAAGGACCAGACATCTTACATAATGTAATTGTTTGGGGATGTGTTACACTCTTCCAAATCAAATGTTTATCATATGTATTATTTTTTCATTATTGACAAAATGTCTTTGCGCCTGGATAAAATGGTTTCGCAAACCAGAATTTTGTCCGTGGGCCTTGGTTTGGAGACCCATGGTTTAGACCAGTGTTTCCCAAACACTGAAGTGTGCCGTGAAAATTTCATGTTTTGACAAAACCCTATGCTGCAAATCTTTTTGGTCCATGTTGCATTGATTTGGGTTTTAAATTTTCATCTTAACTTAGGCTAGTTGATGTTATTTGGTATGTAAACTTGTACAGTGTTTTAAATAAGTAGCTCTTGTTGCAAGGTTTCTGGAAAGTAGGTTTTCGATTTCATAAAGTATGTGTGCCGCAGCCAAATTCAGAATGTATTAGTGTGCCGTAACATAAAAAAGTTTGAAAAGCGCTGGTTTAGACAAACACCTATTGTAACTTATACTTGTAATTATTGGGTGCAAATGTTTTGGTTACTACTACAGTTTGTGGCTTTTGAATTTATTTCATTATTGGAAGAAATTTGATGGGCAAAAAAATTCACTTTAAGTGTGTGTGTAAATGGTAGTTTTCAACCACATGACTTGTTTCAAAATGTGAATGGGCAGTTTAGCAGTCATAAAAACAAAAGTGTTTAATTTGTTGGTTTTCAGATTTTGATCTTTATCACCCACAACTTTTCACTTTTACATAGACTAACTATGAGAATATCGAAGGAGTCTTCTCAGAAAAAAAACATCAACTTTGCTGTCAAACACAAATTTAGAGGTATTCCTAATGGTAACTATCATATTGACTGGTCCTTTGAAATTGCTATATTGCTTTATTGTATATACTTTTGTTTTTTAATATTAACCAATGGCAAACTGTTTGGATTCTCTTTTGTGGTAGGTCATTAGTATTTTGACTTGTTTGCAAGAACTTCATAAATCTTCAACTAATGTGTGCTTGTGTGCCACACATTCCAGGATTTTATTTTGATGCAGCTAAAAATCGTTACTACAAAATCGTTCCTGGCCAGCAGCATCTTCTTCCACCCAATGCTTCTACACCACCTGAGAGGCTGCAGCCACCAACCTTTCTTTATGAAGACTTCCGTAGGCTCAGTTCTCTTACCAATGTATGCCATCTTGTAACTGCCTGGAAGCAAGCTCCTGTACACAGCAGAGGATTACAAAAACACTATCAGCTTCATGTACTTAGTAATCGGTTTCAGATTCTCATGAGTGATCATGCCAATCAAGCAGTGTATGTGTGTGATGAAAATGACGATGCTTCAAGCGAAAATCACACAACTCAAAGTCAGGATCTTCTCATAAAAGCTTCAATTGACCATTCTAAAATTTTATGCAAGAGAAAATATAAAAGTAGAACAATTTTGCTTGCACTTCAAGACGTACAATGTACAAAAACAAAAACAACTGCAGTAACAATGCCTGTGCAAGGTTGCTCACATATTTGTGACTTCAATTTTCTGTCTTCCCAAGTGGACTTTGGAGTGATAGGTACATCTATTTGTGATTACAATCTGTCACAGGTCTTTCTTCGCCCAAGATGTGATGGCCCCACATTCACCAAAGATGTCAATGGAACACCATGGACCTGCGCATCACAACTTTCTGTGCAAAAACAAGATGAAAATGCCATCAGTTATTCATCAGAATCTAAAACGTTACTGGTAAAAAGCATTGAAAAGCACTTTGCTAATAAATCAGCTTCAACCAAATTTGCTGAAGTTCTGGCGCTACCTAGCCGTGTCACTAGTCATCATTTCTATGGTCGGCTGCATTTCAGTGGCATGAGCAATGGTAATGTTGCTGGATATGATTGGAGGGGCAAACCAAAACAATCTGTTACATTTAAAGCAGGTAAGAAATGGTTGTAGTTTTGAGTGCAGCCAACTGAACTTTACTGCACTGCTAGTTAAGCTTGAATTGGACAGTAAGTCGTAGCAGTTTTTTCATCATTGTCTGTATTACCCAAAAATCTTATTGCCGCACAGTGTTTAAAGTTTTTTCTGAGACTAAAACAGTCTCCCACTTTTTTCAACGGTCTTTCAAAATACAGCAGAACCTCGCTTTGCGACCACTAAAATCTTACCTTACATCTCGGTGTTCAGAAGAAATAGTTGTGGTGTCTCAAAATGTCTTAATGGTCACCAAGGTAAAGCGTTACAAAAACTTGTTGGCACATAATATCCTAGTTTGAAAATATGATTAAGCCATTTAAGGTGTTCGCCAATTTTACAGATGAAGCTGGTTTTGCTACGCTACCTGCCAAGGCCTAACTTATGCAAAGGTTTTGTGGGGTACCTTAAAAACTAACTGATGCATTTCTCCAATACTGATATCGCCAGTGACAGACCAGAGTATAAGTTGTATCTGGTGGTCTGATCTGCTTTGAAAATATGCCACCAACGGCATGGCTCTTAAAGAAACGTTGAATGGTTTGAGTAATCGGAAAACGTTTTATAAGCCACTGGGTTGTTCTTGAAGGCAAGTGTTACATATATATGATTTGTTCGACCGCATTTTGCAAAAAGCAAAAAACAAGGCGTTCACACCAGTTGTGCTAATCCAGATCATGTTATACCACCAGAGGCTGGCATCTAGCATATGTCACGATTCCGCGTGACTGAACTCTGTGGTGTCAAACATGCATTGAGGTCTTTTGCATGGAACTGTGGAGCTTGTCTAGTGTGCCCAAAACAACAGAAGCCACGTTATTTATTCCACCGTTGCGAATTTAAGTCGTTTTCAGCAAAATGTTAGATAAAGTAACTGCATAAAAAATGTAAAGGTTTACACAATTACCAACACGTTCACTGCGAATCACGGTGACTTTTTAAAAAACAAATTTTCTGATGCAAAATGCAAAGTTTATAGATTATGAATTTTTGCACTAAATCTTATCACGTGCATGGCTTATGTAGGGTCTCCTGCATTTACCCTTGCATTTGCTATGGTATATGATAATAATGTGAATGCGGACCAGCTCCAGACAACGGTTCATAAACTCTCAGGCAGTCAGCAACAGACACTTATGAGAAGCAGTAAGTAGCATTGACAGCTAATAAGAACTGCGCACACAAACTCTGGCAAGGTCATGTAAGCCATGAACCCGCTGTCCTTGTTAATGCAAGATGCCCTCTATGTTTCGACGTCTACAAGAGCTAGTTGACAAACTACTGCTAGCATTCCTTGAAATAATCACCAACTGTATGCATTCAGTGTTAACATATTTGCACCTTCTTCAAAGGCAGGCCCGTAGCAACGGGGGGCATTCGAGGGCAGTGCCCCCCCCAAACTTTTTCCCCTACAAATTTTGTTGTGCCCAGAAAAATTTGTTTTAAAGATATAAAAACAAAAATCTTGCCCCCCTAAAACGTATTTTTCCACCACCAACCTTAAAATACGGGCCTGCTCAAAGGTAGAATGTTACACAGACTGAGCAACGTATTAGTGAATCCGGGTTGAAGGGTGTCTATGAGTTGTGTTCTCACAAATACTAAAACTAATAGGTAATGAAGAAGGAATGCGACACGAATTTGATCAACTGAGCAGGTGCAGATCAAAAACTTGTCGCTGCACTCCGTCAACAGCTATCTGCTTCCGGGATAAACGCCCAAGCAGGTTTAGAATCCAGCCGCCACGTTGGTTTTCTTTGATAAAATATGTATGTTTTCGCAATATGAATGTATCATCATATCTGTGGTGGATCAATGGAGATCGGAATAGGTGTTTTCAAAACTCAGCGGTGCCATGTCTGGTGGTTTCCGTACATTTGTCACTCCTGTTTTCACAACAGCTGCGTATTCGTGATTTGTTAGCTGTTGGGATCAATACACTTATTTGTATGTTGACAGATGGAAAGCAAGTTTCTTGTATACGCACATTGACCAGCGGGACTGCTATCATTACAAGGCAGCATTCTGCACGGGACACTATACGTTTCTGGGACATACGCAATTTGACTAAGCCAGTTTTTTGTTTTGTTTCTACCGACGTTTCATCCTCTGTGTCTGATGGTCAATTTCATATCGACGAAACGGAGACCTTCCTAAGTTGTTCAAATGCCGATCATGTCTTCAGAATATGGAATATATCCACTGGTCAAACCATGCTTGAGTTGGATCATAAGAAGTCATTGCTCGATTCTCCACTGCTCTCCGGAATTTATTCAAACAACTGGAAGTTATTTGGTTTTAAACCTGGCATAGTGGGACTGTGCAAAAACCGTTTGGCTTGGTTTCCATTACCTTAACTCAAGGTTTAAATTATAGTATGAATCAATGCTTACATATATTTACATCAAAAAAAGCTCCTGCTGTTTGAAATGCTCTGGAACAATACAAAGTGTATTGAGTTTAATGACATAATATAAAGACATCCTCAGTTAATCCGGATTCGATTCAGTTAAACCTCAGTTAATCCGGATTCGATTTGACCGACGATTTTATCCGGATTAACCGAAGATGGTTGTTTGTAGCCTGACGTCATCTAAGTGCTGAGATATCGGTGAAAATCACTTAAATTGAACACATTTATGACTCAACAGCCGACTTCGCAGAAGCAAAATGAATTTATTGATGTGTTTACAATGGTAGATCAGACTAGTAGCCGCCATATCCAAGAACTTCGAACAGTTTTAAGTTAATAATTTTAGATTCCTTGCCTGCGAAGAAATCTGGGATTTTGGGCTGCCACAGATTTCTGCGACTGGTCCAAAAGCAGTCATTCTATCTGGAAGGTAATGCCCTTCAGACATTTTACCAAGTGCAGTATACACAGGGATAATGCTCTACACACGCACACTCAACACTGATCAATCGGGCAAGTTTTTGTTGCATGCAACAAACGCAGTAACAAAGTGAGAAAGTTGCATTTATTTTCAACAAAAGTTGCATTTATGCGCACATTTGACTGCGAAAGACTTGACACAACCTATATTCGTTTGCGCGGACTTGGCCAAAAGCCAAGATTTTCCGCACTTCCACCTCTAATTGAGTTCGGGCGCTGTCGTACTTGGCTGGGGTTGTAAAACTTTTAGTGTTGCTATCGGAAAAGCCCGAGCAGCAGGTGCGCAAAGCTTCGCACTGTGGCAGCATGCAGCAATAGAGTTCACCCGACGAGATCACTCTCGTCGTCACCGTTAGCAAGCACAATCAACTGTTCACCAGGTTAATAAGCAGTTATTTGAGGTCACTCACCAAGATCACTCCATCGGGATCACTCTATTATTGCTTGTTCGCGCCACATATATATGGTGGCGTTCTTCGCGCACATTCCGTTCGTGGTGAAGCACACATTCAACGCAACGCCAGCGGAGAAGTTGCAACACTAGCTTGCAAACCAACTGTTTCGTATAGATAACATTGAGACGCAGCTGATCCGTCATATAGCTCTTTTTCATGCAATCAAAGAGAATAGAACTAAACTAAAATTGGTAGTATTTTTTAATTACACTTTTACATTTTGCGCAATACTTGATAAAATTACAGTAAAAAGTTGCACGCAAAAATCGAAAAAGTTGCAATATACAATTCCTGGAAACGTCTCAAAACACTGAACTACATATATTTTGAGTGTTTAGGAAGCTGTAAGAAAAAAGTGCAAAAACTTGCCCTACTGATGAATAGACTGAAACCCTGGTGCGGCGGCGTGCCTTGAGGGTTATGTTCAACGTGATATGCAATGCCCGTGTGTGACGTAATAATCGTATCTACGATGAGCCGAATGTTGCGCGCAGTCTGCGGCCTTGTGTTAATTCTATAAGTTCGTCGGTGATAGTGAGCCTGCTTGTGTTGCGTCTAAAAAAACTGTCGAATCTTTCCTAGATACCAGTCAACAGAAAAATCCGGATTACGAGATGTGAAAAGAGCAAATTTTGTCCGGTATTGTCGAAGATCCGGATTTAAAAATCCGGATGAACTGAAGATTTTTATAAATAAAAACGTTGGAAATCATTCGTACCACCAGTTTTATCCGGTTTTGGCGAAGATCCGGATTAACCGAGGTTTACTGTAATAGACATTTACTTAAACGCTCAATAAAAACCAAGTATAATGTCATTAACATTGTTAAAAATGTCAAAACTTTCGAGGGTTCGCTTTCACCCCCTGCTTCTATACCGCTGCGTCTCGAACGTTCAGGTTCTGGAAGTTATGGTCTCGGCAACATCAGTGACTTCGTTTTGTTCAGATATTTGAACATGAGCTGAAAATGCCTTTTCCGTCCATAGACGAAATGTGTACTCTGTGAACATGCGCGTGGAGAGGATTGTTTTCATGGAGGGCCAAAAGTGGATTTTTCCAGAGGTAGCCTAAAAGATATTTCCCGGGGGGAGCAAAAATGGTGAAATTTCAATTTTTCCCTCATGTAACTAGGAAAACAACCTTTTTTGCTAAAAATTTATTAGGAAAATATAAAATTTCAAAATCCAGGGCACCTACCCCCCTTCCGATGCCCATCTCTGTAAATCTCTTAAAATGTCTGACTCTTTGGTGTGAAAGGATTCCTTTCAATAGATGCTCTTAACATGGTGCTGTTGAAAATTTGTCTCATGCCGTGATACGTTTGCCTGTAACAGTTCGATTACGTCGTTTCTATTACTAATTAGCAGTGAGGTAATTAAAATTAGACCAGTGGTCTTCAAGGGGGGTGATTTTGTGTCTTACCAAATTTAGGGGGCAGTTTTTGCAGGTTAAAATATACAAATGTTGAATTGATTTCAAAAATAAAACAATATTTGCCTTTTTGGCACTATATCATTTGATGCACGTTCGACTCCATGGTTAGTAACAAAGGTTATGAAGCACATGATATCGCACCAGTGGCGTAGCAAGGGGGGGGGCTTCCGGGCGGGATTTTGTTGATCAAAAAATAATTTTTGAACTCTGGTTCGGACTTATCTGTTTTTCTGTTTGGAAGCTTTAAACTGATAGGCTAACCTAAAAAAAACTAGGAAATGTGGTTGTGGAGTGAGCAGTGTTTTCTCGAAAGCCATGACAGGCTTGTGGCGGTGGCGGTGATATACTGCTAAAGTATCCCAATATTTGCCTTGAAATTAGACCCTTTTCAACATTCTTACTGTCCCTACGCCTTCCTCTCCAGCCAAAGCCATTTCTTCGCATCCCAGTCAAAAGTCCTTGAACAAAGGACAGAGATGTCATACAACCGCAGACCAGCAAACATTACTGCTCCGGCTCCGGTAGTTCGAGTCGAGTGTAGATTGCCGCTCAAATCCAGGGGGCAATAGGGGTAATTTCCCCGAGTAGCACCAACAATTTTTAGGTAATCAAACTTTTAAGTGTAAGCCAAAAAATACGTCAGTGGATATCAACAAAACTGCTTGAAAAACCTATATCCCAATTCAGTTTTAGTCGAACATGATCAAAGCAGTATGATTTACTTTTTGTTGATGATCAATCAACCATTGTGCAAAGTGCTAGAAAATCCATGCCATGGCTGCCCTTTATCTAAGTTTTTTAAGCTCCGTGTGGAAGTTGGTGATAATTAAAATGAACTACAAAAGCTTGTACAGTGTCTACGCAATTGGAATCACTAATCGAAAGTAAAACAACGATTAACGCTATTCGCAGTTGTTTCTGGTAGATCACGCTTGCTGTATCCCACCCAGGGGCGGACTGGCCATTCGGGCATTTGGGTAATGCCCGGTGGGCTGCAGGCGCTGAGTCAAAATGGGCCGGAGACACTGATTGAAAAGTGAGCTATTTTACATTCAAAAGGCCTACAGTAATTTTGTTTGCAGTATTTTGTGGCCTACATATATCGGATATGGGCCGTGAGCTAAGCAAAATGGATTTGAAACTGCGGCTTAGATTAGTAGGCTACCGTATGAGACGTTATGAAGCAAGAGTTTGGTTGCATTCAGTAAAAGTACGATACACGATAATAAGGCCTCATCTCAATTTTAGGCTACATTCAGTTTAGGCGAGTGTGTTTCAAAAAGTGGGCTTGTAAAGCGAGATATATTTAGAGGGATTAATAAGAGTAAAACCTCCTTATGACCGAAGCTACGAGTGCTGTGGTGGTTGGTGCAGCACTATTCTCACGGTTGAATGACAAAGGTCTATTCTTTCGAGAATCTTATGTGGCGGCCTGGAGATGGCGCCACATGTAAACAAATGGTCACCGCTAGATGGTGCCCATAAGTTACAAGTCACTATAATAGTCACCACAAGCGAATTATCGTAGTTCACTTATCCCTATATAATGATAGTGCAACCTAGTAGTAGTAGAGTAAACTCGTCGAGGGTACTCTACTGCTGCTGGTTGCTTTCCTGTTAGTTAATGCCCGAATTGCCATCTTTCGCTTGTGCTTGCCTCAGTGGTTCAAGGCGATGCAGTCAACTGCAACATTTATCAGCGAGTGAATGAACATCGGGCATCGACATCCTACTACTGTTAAAGGCATTGGAACTATGGGAAAAACTAGATGGTGGTCAAAGGATGTTGCCTTGAAAAAGACTTTTGGTTCATTCAACAACCCAACTGTAACGCTTTTAACGGAAATAGTCATTACTCTCAATGGCCATAACCGACGATGAAGAGATCCCTGAAACCATTGAAAGCTGGGTGCTTGGATACATTGAAAGTCTCCTGAAGTTTCAAACGGCTCTCACTGCCTAAATATGCTTGCAAATATTTTCCTGTCCTGAGTCACTCTCCAAACACCTGCAAACTATGCAACTGGATCTACTGACTGTGCCTCATATGGTTGGTCAATTGGTAGATAATATGCAAAATAAACTGGATGATTTCCAGTTCGTTATGATTCAGCTGCAAAGTTTGCTCAGTAGGTTAATGACAAGCTAAGTAAAACGGATGTAGGATTGTGGAAGTCTTTTCGTATAAGACGACAGAGACGCAGCAAATATTTGGCGGGTGAACTGTCCATAGGTGAGGTTTTATCAGCTTCTGACCCAGTAAAAACGTTTCGCACTGAAGCGTACCATCGCACAGTGGACACTATCCTGAGTAGCATCAAATAATGGTTTGATAGAACATCTTCAACGTTGTGTGCTGATCTCTCACTTCTTCACCCAAGAAACTTTGGTTAATTAAGTGCCACCGGGTGCTATGGAAGAGCTTTGCAAATAGTTTTGTAAGATTTGATGATAGCATCACTGCAGGACAACTTCGCATAGAACTGCGAAACCATGGAAACCAATGGGCTACTTCAAAATAATCAATTGCAGATGCTTACGTAGTTCAGGAAGACAGTGACAAAGAACCTGAACACAGCTCGAATCCTTTGTCTACCTCAGTGCTTCCCAAACTTTTTAGTGTCGTGGACCCTTTGGACGATTTGGCTGAAAGCTGTGGGCCCCCTTAATAAAACCAGTTTAAATCCTGTTCAGGGACATGTGGTTTATTCCGCCGAAAGCAGCTTTTAACTTAATTTTATCATTATTTATAATTAATGTTTGTAGCGACGTCTTTCAGTAGCTGGAATATTATGTGCTCTGTCGAGCAGCCATATCGAAATCTGCATAAGTGTTGTATTTTTTAAGTTCCGGGGGTAAATGCCCAATATGGCCCGGATTTGGGTAATTTGGCCTTTGGTAACTATCGTGCAACAAAAAGAATATGTGTCCATCTTGGCCCATGGATACCTGTTGAGTGACAACAGGATATATGATCACTTTAGGGCACCTCTCGGGTAACAATTGCACATGTAATAGCACTAGTATAGGCTACCGCAGCATTTTACCTTGTTTGTGAGCTAAATCATGTGGACAGTTTGGTTTTGATGACCTTATGTGACTAAAAAGTGCAAAAGTATACCAGAAAATAACATATTTTCATGTATCAACTTAATTGACGTTTGTTGCATGTAGAACGGCAAGCTCGAGCAGAGCATGATTTTGATCTTCAACCCACCGCCAATATGTCTTTATTTTTCATGACTATTCGGGTTCTTTACTATGAGTATTTCACATTTTATTGAAAAAATTATTTTGTTTTTTTACAAAATAAAAGTTTTTAAAAATCCAACAAGTTTGTTTTTGTAGGTTATTTTTGTTTTTTCACTCTTTTGTAGGTAAGCAATACCTTCGTATGCCTTTTTCTCTCTCTGATGAAGTTAGCAGGTGGGTGAAAAACGCTTGTGTAGGAGGCGGGAGTGCAATAGCACTCCCAAAACTTTTGAGTTGGTGAAAATCCGGCCAAACTCCCTCAAAATCCGGCCAAATGCTGTTGAAATTTGGGCAAAATGTGTGAAAACCTTCGCAAAATCGCTGTATGTGCTTTGATTTAACAAAAAATGGCACCCAAAATCGAAGTGCAGACGATTTCTTTTGAGGTCACGTTTTCATTTAATACTTTTCGGGAAAGTCAGGGGAAATTTGGGCAAAAATGTTTCGTTTTTTGGAGTTTTTTTTTTCGGGCAAATTTGGGGAAATTTGGGAAAAAATCCTTCGCACCTTCAAAAATTTGCCTGCTCCTACACCTATGGTGAAAGACATAGCCCGGCACGATAGCAGTAATATCAAACTGGAAAAACGACTACACCCCCCAAAATGTGACAAGAAAAAGAACCCACAGGTTGGGGCTGCAGGATAATGTAAGATGCGCTCTGTCATAAACTTATCTTTGTATAGATAAGCTACTCAAGAACAAACAGTATCAAAATTCCCATTAAATATGATTTGAATGACAACTTGGATGCCTTTGTGTAAGCGCATAAACATGTTCGTTCATATAAGCGAGATCTTGTGTCACCCTATCGCATGGATTCTACTTCCGGATTTTCTCTCATGTTTGTCGTTTGCAAACTAGGCATTTCGCTATTTTCTTTTCAGGTCATGGACCCCCAAAAGACCCCGGTTGGGAACCACTGGTCTATCACATGTAATTCATGTAAAGCTTGTCCTATCTGCTGCTACAAGGTGTTGCTGAAGCGGAATCTCTTCACAGATGCCTGCAAGAGCATTTCATTGGACTTGCCTACAAATTGCTGCTAGCACTGCCAGTGTCTCAAGTAACGCGTGGACAAGCTTTCTCTGCTCTGAAGAGAATTAAAAGCCGTCTACGAAGCACAATCATGCAAGAACATCTTGCCACTACACAACACTTGTTTGGATTGTCTTTGCGCGACCCAGTTTTTGACTTCTCCACCCTTGTTTAGGTTTGGGTTTCGACCAGGGTTGCCAACTTGACTTTTTTGAAGCCAGATTTTGCAATTCTGGCATTTTGACGTGCTTGAATTTTTGAAAAAGCCAATAAAAAACAATCTGGATTTGTTTCGGTTGGAAAAACGTGACCCTGAAAAAAGATTGTCAGAACTACATATTCAACGCTTTTGGACCAACAATGGAAGAATTCTAGTCTAGTTTATCAACATTGCAAATCTTTTCCGACGAGGGTCTATATAACCATGCAGGGTGCGCATTCACCGTTTTCCGTGCAGGCATTGGTCCCAAGTTCCTGTCTGGACCTTACTAATGTTTATACAAAATATATACGTATGAGATAGAAGAGCAATACAGAAAGCTGTGTTTAGTTGATTGGGCAAAGGAAGTATTTTCATACAGAATACCTCTGTACATCCAGTAGCAAAACTTTAGGCCGGTGTGAGAAAGTGAAAAAGTGCTGCAGGTGAAAGCACTTTTGATAAGGTTGCAATGTACGCACTGTCTTGCTTAGCACTGCCAAATTAAAATGCATATGGAACAATTTTCTCAACAGTACCTTTAACAAAAACATTGTTAAGGAATCGAATGAAGTTTAAAGATGTTAGATGCATTGTTACGTATAAAAACGAATCTCGATTTTGAAACAAATGTTGCAATCATTTCACTGTCACTCCAAAACAGTGGTGCAGGAGGCGGGGGCGCAAACTCACCACCAAAAGTTTGGTTTGGGGAAAATCTGTGAAAACCTTCGAAAAATCCCTGAAAATCTGGGTAAACTCCGTGAAAATAGGCTACAGGCAAAATGACGCCCAACGTGCTTTGACTTGAAAAATGGCTCCCTGCATGCTTTGATTTGAAAAAAATGGGGCCCAAAATCACATGAAGGCATTTTTCTGGAGGTCATTCCAAAAAAGGTCTTCATGAGCCTAAATTTTTTCTGGCAAATTAGGGAAAAAATCTTTTGCCGTCCCAAAAATTTGCCTGCTCCCACACTTATGTTCTAAAAAATGTTGGATTTATTCAATAAAAATCAAATGTTATTTATGACAATGTAATCACGGGAGAAGAAAATGCTTGTGAAGATTTGGAATTGTATTACTCGGTTTCTCTGACAGGTTGTAATGCAGTATCCATCTTGTATTTGCTATATGTTTTTTTGGTATTTTTTGTGACTACTGTAGGCAGGGCCGTCCTTAGCAAGCGTGAGGCCTGATTGGAAGCACTTTTGCAGGGACCCCATTCAATAGCGTGTGCAGAACTTTTTGAGGGAGACATCAAGTTACAATAATAGAAATTGTTGATGTGAAATAGCAGGCTCGAGGGCATGCCCTCCCAGTTTCACCTTTCCAGCAGAGGCTTCAACGGAAACAATAGCGAAGCCAGCCTAAAATTTTGGTAGGGGTCAAATTATTTTGACTTCAAGCGGGCAATAGTACTTGGTTTCGGACACCTCCTCACAGTGGCGTAGTCAGCCCAAATATTTAGGGGGCGGCAAAATGTTTGATTTTCGGGGCAAACACTATTTTTTGGAAAAACGCCTCTCAAAGTACAAAATGGCTATATTTTCCGAAAGTTTGGAGAGCTGTGGTCCCTTTCCCCCCCTGGCTACGCCTATGCCTCCTCATGAAGCACAAAACAACACAATATGCTAGAAATTAGGGATGGGCCAGGGTTCTTTTACCCTGGCTACGTCTATGTCTAGGCGCAAGGTTTCACGCAAAATACAACCAAATCGGGAGGGGTCAATTATCACTGTCTAGTGATGAGAGCGACGTTATAAGCTGACACAACGAAGTATTCCTTCGTACCAGAGCCGGAAATTGGTGGTGTTATTGGCAGTTGCTGACGGGGGGGTAAACCGCCCCTCCTGGCAAGCTAAATGCAAGAAGTGGGCCCGCTTTAGCTGGCATTTTGATATTTAGTATTCTTTTGATTTTCAGTACTTATTTGGGGGTGTTTTCGTTTTTTAGCTGATATAGACATTCACGATATTTGGATTCACTATCATTTCTTAACTTTTTTGTGTTGGTTAGTGATCGCCTTCAGCTAAGTTTTTCACTCACTGGCTTAAAACTCTAGTTACGCCGCAGGGGTTCCTAACCTCTCCCGGGAGAGGTCAGGCCTGACCATGTACCCATAAAATTTCTCACGAAAAAAATAATTCTTCATGATTAATGATAACCCATATTCAACAATAGGCACACAATGATTTTTTTTTAATAATATTCACTGGTATATGTCTAAATAGTTGGAAATAAGTCATGTGTAAATATGTTTTTCCCTTCTATTGCTAATGTCAAATGTACTCCTTCAAATAGGCAAATGGTTATTGTTGGGTTCCCTTACAATAACGTTTGCTAGTCCCATATCCCGCGCGCACACGATTTTGGACTTTACTCGTATGGTATTCATTATCTTGTATTCAGTGACGGATACTCTTTTTGATGCCTACTGAAGTAGAAACAGACCAAAAATCCTCTGAACTAAACTTTAGAAAAATTTAGCTAAGTGTGTTCTATTGCAATATGCTAAGATTCACGTAGCAATTAATGGCAAGCAAAACTTGTTATAGTTAGCCGTAAGTTGTAAAACGTGCTATCGCGTTTTTCAGTCGGTTCGAGTATCTTTCTGTTCTTATACTGTATTCATCTGACTTATGATAGAGTATAACAGACCACTAGGCTACGCAAGGGATAACTGTCAGACCGGCGAGTAAGGCTAACCATCCCCAACTTAGCTAAAGCAAAGAGTCCAAACAAAATTTTGCCACCTGTGAGGCTATTCTAAGCAGTCAAACTGTTATGGGCATCACGATTGTATAACTAGCATAAGCGAATGTGATGCAACATCCAGGAACGTCTCATCAACATCCAAAGCGACGATCAAGCCCGTGCTATATTTCATTCAGATTTTAGGTTCAAGCGCTACAACCGTTTTCCGGAAATTCGGTGAAAAGTGAATGCTGCTGGCGTTTCCCATGACGTATGTTGCCGAGCAAGGTATCAGCCAAGTACTGTATCCTGCTACAGCGTAATAAACGCCACACTCGTCTTGACATGAACAAAGACCGGGAAAAGCGCATCGGTTGGGACCGTATCTTTGTTGGAAATGAATTACATTCATTTTGCTTTGTGCTAACTACTGTAGATTGCCCGTTTGTTTTTATTAGCACCAAAGTATTTTCAAAACCAAACAATATTTCCACTCAACGCTATAAAATCGTAGTTGCGGAGCGATTTTCAAGCAAAGTTCCTGCAGAGCATCGGATGCACAAACAAGGTTGAAGACCACTGGTTTAGATGATCATCAACCTTCACTTCATAGATTTTCTGGACCATGCTAACTTCACGATTCTCAGTTTCTTCCGATGCACACATTCGTAGTAACCAATGTCACCACCGCGGAATGCACTATTTTAGATGGAAAACACATAGTATAGAAAAATTTTACTTTTTTCTAAGTTTTAAGTTATGCAAATGCCGTTCTATGCTTTTCTGCACATCCGGCCTTTGAACGTGTTTAACCATTTCAGTGACTTCTCTTTCTCGAGAGTCGCGAAGTTTTTTGATTTTATCATTTCGAAAATAGTTTTTCGTTATAGCGAAAGCTGGCTGAGGTATCTTCGACAACCTGGTCAGTTCATCCATCGCTTCAGGAACGACTGAATCAAGGTCCGTGACTTTATCCACTAATCCTGTAGAAACAAATATAACTATTGTGGCAAATACATGGCCCACGATCGCACAAAACAGAACAACGTTTTCCAACCAATTTCCAACGCATCTTCAGACGTAAAGAGTTGTCCACGCATCAAAGCTAACTCAGCATTTCTAGTTCCAACAGCATTTCTCATCATACCGGAGAAAGCAGGGGGGGCGAACAGACCCAAGCTGGTGGCAGTCACACCGATCGTTCGGCTTGCAGTCATCACTCTGAAAGAAGGCAAAAGGAAATGAATGCAAAATTTGAAACGAACCAAGCACAAACAGTGGTTTCGAATGAGATAAATAACATTCTTATTCAAGAGAAAAAAATATCCTATCGCGTATCGCTTCTGATTTGAAAAGAAAAAAGTATTCACGAAAAATAACACAAGCGTTCGCGAAAATATCAAACGTTATTTTCAACCGCCTGCACCTGTAGTCACACATCAACGCATACATGCATCCACCTGCAGGGGCGTGGCCATTGATTGCAGCAACCATTGGTTTCGAACAACTGTATGTGCTCAAGCACCATTCTTGCACGCAGCGCCAGAACTCCCCCACTTGCTTGTCCGTCCTAAATCAAGTTGTAAATTCGATCAGTTGAACAGCAATGAGCGAAAGACAATGGCAGATAAGGCAGCGACACGTGGTCCCAGAACGTCTTATAAAAAGCCGTGTTTTCTTGTGCTCGTGCACCTTTGTCGACAGCTTAAACGCGTAGTCATACCATACGTCCCGTTTTTGCTCCGGTTTAAAGGCTCTGTCCCGGTCAGTCAACCAAAATGTTCCGGTTAAGCATTCTGTAAGTTGGCATGAACAACAGACGTAGAATGTGAAAGCCTTTGTCGCCTGTAAAACGACAGGTGCCTTCACGTGGCCCTCCTGTACGACATTCGCTACTAATGTGAACTAGACCTGTCACTTCGAGAGCAACCGCTGCTACCCGTACTGGATGTGTTCGGTATGGGGTGGGTCATCAAACGCCCTTCTCAGGGCGCGGAAGCAGAAATGCTGCCGAAGACCCACGACCCAACATACTCCAGCTGAACACTGAGGGGCCTCACTTCCAACACATAACCTGTAAAATTAATACTGACTTTTCCTGCTGTGATATTTACGAGAAAATAAAATCGAACAGAGACTTCTTGAAGAAAGTATTGTCTACAGAAAAGAATGATTGGATTGGGCGAATGTGTCAATTAAAAATGGCTTGAATATCGTTTTGTCTCTTAACAAAGTGTATTATTTTAGTTTTTCTCGGTGTCTTAACTACAGGAATCACAAAATAGCTTCATACTCCAAGTACGATATAAACCACATTAATCTGTTAAGGCTCTTTGTTCTGAAGCGTCCCCGTTTTCAATCACAAAAATATGGTATGCCTATACATCAACTAAGTCCAACCCGCGGCCCGCATGTGGCCCAGTCGAAGGTTTTGTTCGGCCCAATTTAGATTTTCGGTGTAGTAAAAGTATCTCATACACTGACAACCTGTCCTTACTACGATAATTTTAAATTTGACATCTTTAATGCTTGTGGCCTTCAGTGCCACTTTATCACGTTTGTTACCATTGCAGTTAGGACTCGAATGCTTTCAGTACATTAGCTTAAGCTAAATTTAGTTTGATAAGATCAAAGTAAGCCATTCAATGTGCGGCCCTCATTAATATATAACTCAATGTGCATCCCTGGTCAAGATAGTGACGTACTTTTTGACTCAGTAAGCCATTTTGGGTTGGACATAGCTGAGCAAATACAAAGTCAGTTCATGGCTTAAATGAAAGAAAAGTCTTTGTAGCTGAAATCAAAGTCACTCTTTCGCTGAGATGAGGCAAGATCGGCGCTGTGGCAGGTTACTGCTTGAGGGAATTTTAAATTTTAGCGATCAGCTCAAAACCATGCAGACAACTACCACATGATGGTCCACGACACAGGGATTTGCGAAATGGATATAAGTTAAAAGTGCAGCCCAAGCTGATTGATCAATATGGGGGTTTTAAAAAAGTTTCTTCCGCAAAAACTGCAGTACATGTTACGTCACGGTTGCACAACTGCGTTTACATTATAGAGGCTAACACCAAATTCAATGGGAAAAGACATGTGCATTTGATAGCACTTTGGATGCTGATATCAAAACTGTTTTCAGATTTTTTTAGCACATCAGGTTGTTGAGATGATTTCAATTTTCTATGTTGAAGTAAAAATTACTAGAGTCTGACCCAAAATATTTGCAACCATCTACGCCAACAATCACTGCATTGACCAACAACTCCTACGTCTTAGAAATATTATTGTATGTGTCAGAATGAAGGTAAAATTTATTGATTCTCCACCATAGTTAGTGCTAAGGTAGATGGTTTATCAGGCGTAAAGTTTTTTAAGTCGACATATATGAAGAAATAAGATTTACGTGAATTGCAATGCACTGGATAAGATGGTTCCCTTTCAAAATAGACCTGTTCATAACAGTCCAGAGTTTAAGTCGGGCCGGATTCGGGCATACGTTTGTCAAAATGTTTCGGGCCGATTTCGGGCCTGCATGCAATATTTATTCGCAACGACAAACACTTTTGCCTTCAGTTACTCTTGAAGCAATCGAGTTGAATAAATCAATAAAAAATAATTAATTGTGAATTATCCATATCTACTGTGTTACGCCACCAATACCAACAGTTGCGCATGTTTTGTCTTACTCCGAAAATTTAGCTTTCGGGCCTAAATCACGTTTCACAAATAAATGTCGGGCTCGGGCCGGGTTCGTGCTTCAAAATGAGACCCATGAGACCCGTTTACAACTCCGTAACAGATCAGTTCATAACACACCCATTCAACAGACCACGTTCGTAACAGCTTCATGCTAAGTGTCTTGCAAAACATTTGAAACCTTGATCAAAACAATTTACATGCCTCTGTCCGCCGCTGAGCACCACCCATCCGATTTAACATCTATTTTTTCTGTTAGCCGTTTACCTCAAAATCTGATATCAGAATGCCTTCATTTCCCACCCGCTGCCAGATCCCTGTATGACGATGAGTGAATGCAGTTGGGACGCTGTTCAAATGTTTTTCTCCTCTCAGTGTTGTGTGCTAACACTTACTCTGTAACGCGCTATGACCAACCATTTTTGTGTTCTTGTGTTATTCGATTACCTTTGTGATATGGAACATGAGTATGCGGCAAATACATAAAAACAAAATAAACCCCCTCATAACAGACCCGTGGGCGTCGGGAGGGGAGAGCGTTGGGCCCCTTACTGGATTTTGAAAACTTTAGCAAAGAAAGGCTGTTTTCATATTATCGAGTGGAAAAAACAAATTTCATCACTTCTGGCGACCCCCTCGATAACTTTTGGAAGAATTCCCAAGAATTCCCAGTGCCCTCCCACCTGAAAAAAAACCTTCCGACGCCCATGAACAGACGTTTATGTTATCAACGTGTTTTTTGTTGAAGTTATTTTTGTTGATCTGTGATTTAAACGGAATATTTGCCAACAAGGTTGACAGATTTTGAAAATGTGGTTTTGATTCATATCAAGGACTTCCAATCGACGACTCCTGCAGTGACTGACGTTTTGTTCTTGTATCCTTTTCACCAAAAATATGTACTGTTAAATATGTACGTAAATTAACTACTCAAAATTATTAGAATCAATTTACTGATTGAAGAACCTATAACTCAAACATCATAATTTCTTTAACATGGTTTTAAGCTTAAAATAACGCTTATGAACTTAAATAAAATACTAAAATAACATTTACTTGTTGCAAAGTTCATGTAGGTCAAGGCCTGATGAAAATACTTTCCCATGAAACTTTGAAGAGATCAAGATTCCAGTGACAGATGAATCTTTTCCAAGATTGTTTGTAGTTTCAGCAATTTTGCTCATAAAATCTCCACTTAAGCTGTTCACAGGTGGCTGTGCAAGGGTCAGCAATGCAAGGCCTGTTGAAATGAAAAAACTATATCAAAAGAGAACTACCGTATTTAGTCGATTGTAAGCCGCGGCTTATGATGTTTTTTTCATCATTTCGTGCGGCTAACAATCAAAAACGGCTCACATTTTTTCTCTTCACCTTATCAAAAAGTCTAGATCAGGGGTGGGCAATTAATTTGGCTCGGGGGCCACTTCGAGAAAGCCGCATTCAGCGGAGAGCCGTATACCGTTTAATTTGATCGAAAAATAAATAAAACACAAAGAGTAATAATGGCGCACAGAAAAGGTTTTATGATAATTGTTCTTGTACAAACACACTTTATCATACGTGGAAATCAATGAGACAAAATTTTTAACAAATTAAATTTTGACCATTTTTCCTGAATGCTTCTGCAGGCCACTGGAAACGCTGTGGCGGGCCACATGTGGCCCGAGGCCGCTAATTGCCCACCCCTGGTCTAGATCAGTGGTTCTCAACCTTTTTCACCAGCGGGCCGGCAAAAAAATTTTGCGGACCGGCGACACACAATCGCATTGAACGGACTTTATTACAATCAATTTGTTAACCAAAGCTGCTATATACAGTTTCATTTCGAGGATCTCACATTCACAAAAAATAATATAGCCAAAGTCGTAAGCTAACTCCTTCAAATGTTGACTTATCATGTCTAATAACTCTTTAGCAATGACATCAACATTTGGCAAAAATTTGTTTAAAGTCGAAAATAACTCTCTATCTCCTTCTGCTCAAACCAGGGGTCTCAAACACGCGGCCCGCGAGGCGTTTTGGAAATTTTCAAATAATTTAACATTTACGTTACCAAGTGCCTTGAAAAAGATGCCGCGAAATAATTGAACCAAAGGTGAATGATGCCCAGTGCGGTTTTCGTCCCGACCATAGCACTACAGACCAAATTTCACTCTCCAACAAATTTTTGACAAATGTTGGGGCATGCCAAAGACGTCCACATATGCTTTGTCGACCTCGAGAAATCATGCGACCGGGTTCCTCGTGAAAAGCGTTGGAGAGTGTTGCGAGAGTGCGGTGTTGACGGCCGCCTATTACTGGCCGTTAAGTCACCGTATTCCTGCTCAAAAATTCGTGCCATTGTCGGGAAAGTTAAATCACGACCGTTCACCGTTCGTGTTGAACTCCGACATGGGTGTGCGCCGTCAACACTCCTTTTCATAGTCTCCACTACATGAATTAAATAGACAGTCACATCCGAGTTGAGGAGGGTGTGACAGTTGGGAGCTGCAGGATCGATAAACCGTTTACTTTTTGCAGACCATTTGATACTGCTAGCATCCTCTCAACAGAGTATTCAACATGCACTCGATCGGTTTTCTGCTGCGTGAGACCGAGCCAGAATGAAAATCAGCACTAAAGTAAAAACACCGAGGTATTATGACTCCACACAAACCCAAGGCAATGTATGCTGCAAGCGGAAATACACTGCAGCAGTTGAAGAAGTTTAAGTACGTAAGGGCGGTAGCCTATTTACCAGTGACGGAAGGTGAAGCGAGGAGGTTGATAGACGGATCGGTAAAGCAAACACAGTTCTGCCTGAGCTTTATCGCTCTGTGGTGACAAAACGGGAACTTTCAAAAACCGCAAAGCTGTCAGTTTTCAAATCGGTCTTTGTTCCGATCCTCACCTATGGTCATGAATCTTGGGTAATGACCGAAAGAATGTGAACTCAGGTGCAAGCGCCAGAAATGGGATGTTTGCGAAGACTTCACGGTGTGACACAGAGGCGTACCGAGGTTAGATTGCGCCCGGGGGAAGAAACAAGTTTGGCGTCCCCATGTTCGAACCTAAGGTCTTTTTGGAGTAAATGTACCGGATTGAAGAAAAAACTTGCGACATTTTGGGACTTTTCGGCGCCTCCTAGTGAGTCGGCGCCCGGGGTATTGTGCGCCCTTGCCCTCTTCGTTGTGACACTTCACGGCAAAGTGTGCAGCTGTTAAATATGCAGAGGTCAATGTCGAACCACTTGTCCGAATTGAGAGATCACAGCTACGTTAGTTCGGCCATTTATCCAGAATGCCCCACGAAAGACTGACGAGACACGTCCTGCTGACTAAACCCACGGCAAAAAGATCCAGAGGTCTTCCAAGGCCGAGGTGAGGTGACTGCATCTCCGACATTGCTTTGTCCCACCTTGGTGTAGAGCCAATAGAACTATCTGAAATTACTGTTGACCGTAATGTATTCCAAGCCCTCCTGGGTCTGCTGCCACCGCTACCCTCGCTGGAGGAAAAGCGGGCTTAAAAATGAATAACATCACGTTACTTAACGTATTCACCGGTGTTTAAAAGTGCTCAGCTAGCGAATGCACAGTTCCTTAGGCGGAACTGATTAATACGAACGTAGAGACGGCTAGAAATGATTTGACTGTAATTCATGACACTTTTCGCAGGAAACAAGATGCAAAAGCTGTTTTCATTTCAGGTACCACTATTGTTTCGTCAGCGTCATAATGCGGCCCGCGGGTTACCTTACAAGTCCTCATTTGGCCCACGAAGCCATTTAAGTTTGAGACCCCTGGCTCAAACCTATCCCAAACGGCAAGCTTCTTTTAGAATGCATCTGTGTTGTTTCTCAGTCCAAAGATATTTGTGCAAAACCCCTGCAGAGATGTATTGAGCTGAGATTGTTCAAGTGGCAAAACAGATCCACCAAATACGCAAACTTACTCATTAACATTTCATCCAAAAAAAAATCTACCAATAGAGACGTCCTTTCTCTTAAAAACTGTTTTGTTTCTTGTTTGTTGCTTAACAAGACGCGACAGAACTCGCCATTTTGACAGCCAACTCACTTCTGCATGGAGAAGATATTCATGCTGCGAATCCACTTTCACACAGTGTTTTAAATAGTCTGGAGTTCAAAGGTGGACTTACAGTTTCATTAACAATTTTCACTACATTCTTTATCACATTTTCAAATCAATTTCTTTGCAGCTAAATGCTCCCGATGGGCTACGCAATAAGTAAACATTTCTTTATGCACTACTTCTTTAATTTTTGTAGCATTTTCATTTTTTAATTTCACTCTTCGGATGCCCGGGGCCGTCGCCCCGTTCACCTGCCCCTCTGCACACCCCTGCTTCGAATGAGAATGACGAGCAAGTGTGGAAAAAAATAAAATTTCGGGAATCCAGTGTAGTTAGTTTGGGAAGGTTGCCCAAACGCCAGCATTATTGGCGTCAAAATATACTATTTGACCACTGAAATTTTGATTTCATGACGCATCCCTTTTTTAACCAAACAGATTCTAGATGGCATTGAAGACTTTTTGGCGACGGTTCGGTCGAAATTGTGTCCGCAAATGGAACTAACAAAATGGTGAAATAAAAGAACAAAAAATTAGGTTATTTTGTCGTGAAGGCTATTTGGCCTCGGGATGTGCCGTAATGTCGAAATATTTTTTTAGAAATCACCATGGGGGGGGCTCTGCAAGCATTTGGGAAAGACAGAGTTGGGCTGCTACGTCACTGTCACGAACAAAAGCGATCACAATGAAACTAACGAAAAAGGCAGCAGTGAAGTTATCTGACCACACTCCAATTATGTACTTATTGAGTATCTCACTGGCCTAGTGTAATCTGAAAAATGGATTCAGGCGTTTTGTTCCACGCATTATAGGTAACAATAACCACTTCTCAACGTCATAAAAGAATGCTCATCGTCATTCACTTCAATCCTTCGCACTCATTCTTCTATAGAGATCTTTTGTTAGCGGCATAATAAAAAAAACTTACGTTGAACCAAAACAAAAATACAAATAAAATGCTTACAGAAATGCTGGAACTTGTCCTTACTCCCAAAGTCTTGGGGCCCCCGAAATCGGGGGTTTTTTAGCCTCATGGTAAATCCGCACCTGCCTATAACTTCTCAAGGAGGAATGGAGCGTCATTGCGTGACCTTAGATTAATGGTTCTTAACCTTTTCTCTACCACCTTTGAGTAACTGTTCTTTTGTTTCAATCCCCCCTGATTTTAAATAAGTGAAATGGACGGAACATTTTCCCGTTTATAAACTTTCCATGATGTTGAGCACAATTGACGCCCCCCTGGGGAGGCCTGGCCCATGGTTAGAAACCACTGCCTTGCCCACGGTTTGGAACCACAGGCATTTCATAGGCTAAAACATGTGACACATATGAAATTATATCAATTTTTGACAAAATAATTGATAAATTTACAGTGATGGCAAGAAAATGTGTCTTTGATTAATTTTTTAACACCATTTCGTGCGGCTTACAACCGAACAAATATGATATGGAATTCAGGCACCACCATAAACTTGATACTTTCTCAAACAAGATTGGAGTTTCAAAAATGATGAACAATATCGCAGCTTGGACAGCACTGGAAAAACATGAATTGCAATAGCTTTCAAATTTTCAAAGACTATGAAAAAGTTTAACTGGGCCTTGATATTTTTGAATTCAGCACATTCAAGACCATGGATGCCCACTAGCCAGATATAATCTTTGTGTACCCCATCTTTCTAAAGTCAGGAGTGGTTTGAATACTTACTACAAATAGTCTATAAGCTGTTAAAAATATTAGGAGATTTTGGATGGAGTACTACAGCTCCCAGTCTATCCAAACTACAGGGGTAGTGAAAGTGTATACTGAATCATGAACGTGCATAATTTTCAAATTGCGAGGACTCAACATCCTATGGGTGTTTATGTTCAGCACTGATTTCAGCTTAACGGATTTTTTCATCTATTATCACCCAAGGTGTCAAACACTTTGTTTAATATTTAAATCAGGAATGGTGAAAATATCTTGTTCTTTTAAGTGCTTATCACTGGACAATGTTGTGGTCAAGGTTTTAATTCAATACATTTAGTGCAGTACCTGAATTGAGCAGGCTTCCCTGCCAATCCTTTGATGCAGTCAAAAATGTCTGCTACATAAGCACATAGTTCACAATGTCTCAAAAACACAGTTGTGCAAGCATTCAATCATGATGTATAATATATGTTCTGCAGTGACAAACAACTCCCACCATAATACTTTTGATAGTTAATTTTAAGTAAAGAAATTAGTAATGATTGCCGGAAGCAACAAAGTAATCAGAGATGAGTGAAAAACACAATTTTTCAATCTGAACATAATTGTGAAAATTGATTCTCTTCAAAGGGCTTTAAAATTTAGCCTTTGTTGAGTGCATAACTTGATCACATCATGACACAAACCAGGCATAAACTCATACTGTTCCCATATTCTGTTGAAGGTTTTGCTGGAAGTGATATTTTTTGCAACTACATTTTACAGGGTGACCCAAAAAACAGAACCCACAAATCTTTGAATAAAATTTTTATTTTGATTATTCCTCTTTTCTTTTTCAGGTTGTAGAAGTAGACTCAGTGCATAAAATATTGCAACAATAGTTTTTCCCACCATGTCTTGGTAAACATAAGAGAGGCTTTTTGCATGGAGGCCTATTTCACTAACAATTCATACAAAGTAGTGCAAGCAAGTTTTTGTAATAAGTTTCAGTGTCATCATGCTGCATGAAAAAGCACAAATTTTGACTGGATTCAGAAGTTTGGAGAGCAGGCTTGCAACCAGAGGGGGGGTTGACCCCCCAAAATTTTCACAAACTTATGTATTTGTTAGGTGCAGCAACAAGTTACATCATTTCCCCCCCCCCGAAAATATCAGTTGGTTGCGGCCCTGTTAGAGAGTATGGGACTATGCAAAATCTTAATTCAAAAGGTCTGAGGGATACTTATTCTGGTTGGACGGTGAGTGCTAGGATGCAAAGAAATATGCACGCATTGCCAATTTCACACAACATATGAGGTTTGCTTCCAACGTCGTGGAGACCATTTGGAGCATATTTCAGAAAGAACATTACTTTTATGCAAAGGTACTGCAATCAATGACTAAAATTTTGGGGAATGATTGTACACAGACTGCAGTTTAAATCCTACAAAGTGCTTATTTACTAGATCTTTGTAGGATTTAATGAAGTTTTTATGGGTTTTGTTTTTTGGGCCACCTTGTACTACCATGTAAGTTTGTCATTTTGTAATGTTGAAGAAGCTTGCTGGATCTTTGTAGGATTTATTGAAATTTTTATGCCTGGGTTATGTTTTTTGGGTCACTTTGAAGTATAAGATAATTATCAACAGTCAATCCACATTCTTATCCACATGGAGTTTTTTATGATAGTCGAAATTATGTTCTGGGGTGGGATAATTCTTAAGTACTGTACCAGCAACCATGCAGTTGAGTTATGGACTTCGTAGATTTTTCATTTGCTTACCTGTATCAGGTTGAATTTTGACTTGAACATTGTCAGAAGTTGATCGTCTCATGAAAAACACACCAGTTGCAGTATGGCAGCTTAAGCAAAGTTTGCTTATGCATGGCAACCTACCAAGTTTAAGAGCAACAGACATTCCAAATTCGTGCAACTTCAATTAAGAAAATTGATTTTACTATTAGATATTGCAGTAGCAAAACACTGAACTGATTATATTAAGTTAACATTACAGTGTTAGTTGGAGGACGTGTGCATGCCACATATATTTGTACTTCACCTGGCCTTGGCCACACTTAGGATTCTTTGTCCTACTCTCAATGTGTAGTGTTGTACCAACTTTAACTTACCAAGTGTTATGGGTTAACGTTAAGTACCTGTAATCTTGTGGTTCTACCTTCATCGCTGTTGTAAAACGTTCTGTGTCTGTTCTTATCAAACTGCGTTGTGCACAGTGTTGCCACTCTGTTGTTACAGAAAAGCATTAGATTTCATGATAAAAAAACACTAGATTCACAAAAAAACACTAGATTACAAAATCAAACTTCAACATAGTGAAAATGGCCAGAAAATGTGTTGCAATGCCAACCAGACATTGTGCAATTCATTGTAAACCAGAGACAATGGAAACAGGAGATAGCAGCAACACTTGTGTTTGTTTGTGCAGGTCACTGAAAGTTTTAATATATGACCAAGTGACAGCGGTTTAACTAAAAACATTTACATTGTCTTGTGTAATATAAGATTTTTTTGAGGTAAAATTTTTAGCAAATTACAATTGCACTAAATGATAAATCAAAAGGTCTCAATAACAGTTAAAATTACACAAAACTGTGCAATAATTTACGTTCAGCTCACTCATAAAAAAAACACTAGACAGCCATAAAAAAAACACTAGAACACCAGATGAAATGAAAAAACACTAGACCGAGTGCAAAAACACCAGGCGTGGCACCACTGGTTCAGTGGTTGCACAGACAGTGCACTGCAGTGGCGTACCTAGGGCACGGCAGGCATGGCACGTGCCATGGCGCGACTTTGACGGGGGGCGCAAAATTGCTTGAGAAAAATTTAAATCTGCATGTATTGTATAGTTTCTTGAACCTCTATTTCGCGCCCCACACCAGGACCGAACAAGGTTAGATGGCGCCCGGTGTCAAGCGAAATTCCTGACCTCTGCGAAATTTCTGACCTGTTATTGTTTATCAGTTATTTTGCTTCTCAGACTAAGAGAGTAAAGTTTAGCAATTACTTTTTTTGATGTGTGTTGTGCAAATTAAAACATTTTGGTTAGATGTCAGGTACCCACAACCAGCTATAGTACGGGAATAGCTCAAACCATTGAAAATTTTTCGGACTTCGTCGTTGACCTCATTTATTTTTATTTTTCTCACCCAAACCAAACCCTAACCCGACACACTTACTTAAACACGACTCCCTAAGGTCTAATAATAAATTATGTCAGCGTATTTGATATATAGAATGTTACTCTGTGCATGCGTACATGGAGTGAAGTCAGAAATTTCGCAAGTCAGAAATTTCGCTTGACACCGGGACAATAAGCAAGTTTGGAGTTTGGCGCCCCCATGTTCGAACTTGAGTTTTTTCAGAAGCAAATGCACCATACTGAAGAAAGTACTTGTGACATTGTTGGGCCTTTTCGGCGCCCCACGCAGTGATTTCGCGCCCCACAGTGATACGGCGACGGGTATTACCCCTGAAGCGTGTGCGGCCCGGTTGTGTTCGCACACCTTCAGTGTGGGATTGATCCTCGAACCTCGGGAAGGATGGATCGTCATAGATGTAATTCCTCGCCAGAAGAATCAGCCAAAGGGTGCTCTTACTTCCAAGTCACTTGTAAGTGTCGCTTGCTTGGTCTTTCCCTTCTCCTTGCTGTGACCGTCTTTGCTCACATGTAGCGGTCATGCTAGCGTGACTGCTACATCCCCCTCACTACGCCCCTGCCCAGAGATGTATTTAGGGAGCGCAGAGCCCTAGGCCATCTCAGTTTTGGGGGCCCCACGCAAGTGTGACCTATCTGGCCGTTTGTCCGAAAAGCGTGAAAGTATGCCCTTCTTATGAGTAATGTGCCCTCAAAAATCTATCTTTTGTCGTGTCGACTTTGGTTCTTCAATTGCCTTAGATCTTCAACAGAAATTAAAGCCTTTTCTACATTCTTCTAAAGCAGTGGTTCTCAAACTGCTTTTGCTGCGATGCCTTTGGAAGAGTTTGCTGAACTTGCGACGCACCAGCAATAGGATGTTAATAAATATCAATGTTTTATTTATTAATCAAGCAAAAAAGAAATATGCATCATTTAATGTGATGTGTGGGCTTGCTTATTTTATACAAAGTTCGTTGAATCTTGGAAGGATTTGTGAAACTGCCAAACCCATGTCCCTCTCAAGATTTATTTGTGATCGATATTTGGTTTTAATCACGGCCATGGCAGAAAATCTTGCTTCACATAAATACGACGTAGAGAAAGGGATCACCATCATCCGTAACATTTTTTCGCTCGAGCTGGATAACCGTCGTTCAATGAAATGCAAAAATTTGCCGGATTTGCGGAATAGCCTAAAGCTTTCTTTCCAGGGAATTATCACAGGAAAGGTTAGTATAGTCTTAATCTTTTTCTTGTTCAGCAAAGGAGGATAGATAGGTTTGACTAAACGATGACGAATCCATTCATAGCTTGATAAATGATAAATTATGCGCAAAGGACTGAGGAAAATTTCTACTCGAGTTTAGATAGATGTTGCAAAAACTTACTTCGTAAATTTGAAGACAGCATCATTCATTTCTTTTCAGGGAAATTTGCCAAGAAAGTAAATCACTTAGAAATTACAGACCCGTTTGTTATATCTTCCTCACACAACGATAGCATTTCATTGAAAATCGCAATTTTGTCTGATATGTCAAGTATATGTTTATCCGGCCATCGCTTAGAAGTATTGGGTTTATAACCCAAATTTAAATCAATCTTCGTTCTGTGCTTTGATATCAGTAAGTTCGCTATTTTTCTAACTGATTGCCGTAGCCTTCATTTGTCTGACACAAAGGAAATTAAAATTGTGAAATACTTTAACAACTGTTCTTCGGTAATGGCATAAAGCTGCACTGAATTTTGCTGTTGTCAGCTCAACGAATAAAACTGCACTGAGTTTACATAAATTTGTGCGACTCCCTTGGAAAAGTAAAACGATGCACCTGGGCGTCGCGACGCACAGTTTGAGAACCATGGTTCTAAAGAACAAATGGAATTGCGATCTTTTCTTGGAATTTATAGCTCTTTCGTGTAGTTTAGAAGTTCTCTTCATCAAATTGCCGTGATTTCTAGCGTTTTTAGGTTTGTTTTTCGGATATATACATTTTCATGCGGGAGCGTGTTGCCTCTCTCGAAACTATTGTCTAGATGTCGATCTGATCACCTATACGTAAACTCAGGGTCGTCGCCAGCGGGAGGGGGCAATGGTGCCCGGACCCCTATTTGAAATCGGTGCCCCCCCCATTTCACGTTTGGCCCCCCGGTTACTACATACATCCAATACTGTATTTTAAAAATGTGCACCCCCCTTCTGGTTTTTGGCCCCCCCTTCTGCTAAATCCTGGCGACGAGCTTACGTGAACTCCTTTTTTATAGTAACAGTAACCACATATTTTATGAGCCAAACTAGCAAAATCCATTCAGTGGGCACGGAGTTTTTATGCTGTTTTGAAGTTGTCATTTTCCAAGCAATACAGATATTAGTGTTTTAATCCTCAATGCCATAGGCCGATGGTAAACAGCATGAAGACAAGTTTTGCGCAGCAGCAAAGTATTGTCGCAACACCCTCAGTTAACCACGAAGTAAGCCCAATGTAGACACGTTTGTCCCAGTGAAGCTCGCGAGAAACTGTTCTAGCTGATATAACTAACATATAGAGTTTCAACAAGCAATCTCTGTGGGAAATCTAGTAAAAACAACCCAACGTAGGATCCAAAACTGGCAATTGCTTTTCATCGGAGTTTTGCAGTGTTTGGCGGTCTTGCGTTGTTGCGAGCTTTTTGTCAGTGGATAATTGAACATAAATAGTACTGTTTCTTTTTTTTCCTTCTTTTTTTGTAACTTCTTTCATACAGACGGCCTGAATCTCTCTCACGCCCAGATGCACAATATTGTTGTGTTGTTACTGCACTGCCAAGAGTCTAGAGTAGACATTTGCATTTCCACCCGTTTCAAGGTAAATTGTGAAGTTATGCCACTGCCCACTGCGCAGTTTCGCAAATTTTTAGTTAACAGAGTTGCGCGGGGCCCTAGGCCATGGCCTATTTGACCTATGCGTAAATCCGTCATTGCCCCATGCATTCATAAACTGCAAAGCTGCATGAACACCGCGCCCTTACCTAAAACAATAAGTTGGGCGTGTTACGCCAGCACCGCGAAGCATTATGGAAAAACTGTGGTATTGTGACATGCCATAACACGAGGGTCAGACATTGTTACAGAACAAGAACGCTCGCTTGCCATGTCTACGAGCCGGAAGGAAAGAGTCGGACGCATGTAGTGTCGTGTTCTCTCACTGACCAAGTTTTTTTGCGATTGGATGCGAAACTATTCGAATAAAGCATGCAACGTTGTTAGCAAAGTTACCAATTTAATGCGGAGAACACAAGCTGAGGTGAAGCCTGAATGAAATGCAAGGGCGCAGCTTTCTTGCAAAGGAGCACAAATTCAGATGAGACATTTTTCAGAGGATTATTTGCATGAAGTATTGCCGAACCAAATAGAAACATACTTGGTCAAGACATGATCAACCCCAAGCGCACCACGCAATGGAGTGTTATGCAACAACGCAATGTTTCTCACAGCACGGTTGGCATTGTGGCTAGTCAGTATGCGAAGTCAGGTAGAAGGGACTCAATTTTGAAATGTACAGCAAATCACTGTTAGCGCAGCACACAAAGTTTGTTAATATCACATTTATTACAGTTTCAGAGAGCAAATATCAGTGATGGAGTCTCGAGACTTGGTCTCGATCAAGACTCGTCTCGAGACCCATTTTTGCGAGTCTCTGTCTCGAAGGTTTCAGGTCTCGAGACTTTGAATACTGCAAAGAAATAGTTTATTAAAACTATTTTTCTATAATTCAAAGAATTTTCTTTGTTGTATTTGCAGGTAAGAAACAACCAAAACATGTCGGAAAAATGCCAGCATTGTGAAAAAAATTCAAGTCAGAAGCATGGACGTCCGCAGAAACTTTTCCAGGGAGGAGCAAACTCGATATTTTGCTTATCCTTTCCATGTTGCTGACGATACAGTGCAAATGCACGTTCACAAAACGCTTTGCCCTTTCTACACCATAACGAAAATGACCCCTGCTACACAAGGGCGTAACAAGGGGTGCACAATTCCCCTGGCGCCGAATGACTATTGGGGCGCCAAATCACTGCGGGGAGCGCCATAAAGTCTCATGTCACAAATACTTTCTTCAGTAGAGTACATTTGCTTCCAAAAAGACCTCAGGTTGGAACATGGGGGCGCCAAACCTGCTTCTTGCCCCTGGCAACATAACGTTTTTACGCCAAGCTGCTACAACAGCAGTCGCAAAAATCGCGCTTTGTTGGCACAGCAATTCTTCTTTTTCATTCACGCTTCTTTTCACGTTACACAGTACAAAACTACGAAGCTTACCGTTATTAGCAGTCACTGTCTCGCAGCATTTTCTGCCAAAGATGTCTGCGTTCAATAGTCACATGCGGCAAAGCGCCTTCGACCGTAACTGAACCTTTGAAGCATGGGCGTCCGCAGGTGGGGGGTAAAACAGGCATTTGCCCCCCCCCTGGAAATTGGGACTAAGAACCAAAATTTTCTGGAAAACCTGAAGTCAGCAGCTTAATTCCGATTAATTGATTTCATTCCTGCATTGACAGTTTATTTTCCGGTATGACACACTGTACAAGAGCCAGGCTCACAATTCTGGTGTTTTGCAGTGATGAGCTTTCTATTCACTCAGGTCCGCTTTTTTTCCTACTGAAGCAGGTTGCCAAACTTGCGAACGGATTGTTCTATTGTTGGTCTGTACTGCGCAACAATAACATGGCAACAAATCTTCAAAGGTTCACTTCAAGTAACTGTAGAAAGCGTTTTGCTGCATGTGACTGTTGAACACAGACATCTTGGCGGATAGTTTAGCGAGACAGTGACTGCTGATAGCACGTAGTTTTATACTGTGTGAAAAAAAGCATGGGTAAATCTGTAGCAATTCTTCCACAAGTTTGAAAAATACATTATTAGTGTGAGACGAGTGTGACCAATATGCCTACGTGAATAGCTCCGCCTATTCAGGCTTCTCGTCACACAGTATAAAACTTCGTGGCTTGTTGGAATACGTTTGTTTTTCCGAGCGAGTACTGAGTTCAAAACTAAATTTTATTACAGACACGTGGGGGTGTCTGCATTTTAGGTCAATCCCCCAAGAGCACTGGTTAATAAACGAGGACTGGCCAAGGCGCACCCGAAATTACAATGAAGAAAATCAGACTCGCCCGTTACACTCGACCCGCTCAGTTTATCACAATAGAATTGTATTCACTCATGGTTTTATTAATATAACTTTAAGCAATTCGCATTTACTTCCAAATGCATCATAAATACATTACAATACCTTATACAGGGGTTATAATAAGAGTTCAGGGGTTGCCACAAAGAATTGGAATGGAGGAGAGAGTGACCCGAATTATCCTAGGGCAGGGGTTCCCAAACTGGGGTACATTTACCCATCTGAAGGGGTACATTTGAGGTTAGCAATAGAAGGGAAGAATATGTTTATACATTATTCATTTCAAATTATTTATACATATGAATTCGTCCGAACCGTTTCGTGTTACTAATGTGGTTAGACAAGGGGGAGTATTGAGTCCATACTTTGCTTGCTGTATATTTAGATGATTTATCTCTTGAACTAAACAACATTAAAGCTGGGTGTTATATTGGTAATCTTATTGAACCACTTGATGTTTGTTGATGATATTTGTGTTTTGTCCAAGTGTACGTGGGTTACAAAGTGTAGTAGATATTTAGCTAAATGTGCTCAGATTTACCTAACGTGCGCAGATTTAGCTAAATATGCGCAGATTTATGTAAACCTGACTGATTTAGCAGTTTTTTGTGCTAAATCTGTCAGATAATTTTTTTACGAACGGCACCCAATACAGGCCACAACACATTCGTACTTCACCACGCCTTAGCCAGGTTTGGACTCTGTTTCGTAACATGCGATTTTTGTGTCCTATTCTGGATGTAGTATTGTACCAGGTGTTACGAGTTAGCAAACAACTATGTTAAGAAAGTGTCTGCAATGTAGTACGAAGTGTTACAAGTTAGCGAACAATTGTCTGTAATCCTGTGGTCCTACTACCAATGCCGTTACAAAACGTTCTGTGTCTGTTATGATCAACCTGTGTTGTGCACATAGTGTGTGCTTGTGCTCTATGGACTTCGTGTCTGGTTCAAAAATTAAAATATTAAAGTAAATATCGGTGATGATTATTTAAAAAAATCATTATATCCTTACTGGTAAATATATTTTTGTTAGCTTTCTCAAGCTTTTTGTCAAAGCAAGTTTTAGGGGCATAGGCGTTGGAAGTGGAGCCAAGGCCCCCGTAGGATTTTGAAATTTGACGTTTTTCTATAAATTTTTTGCAAAAATATTGTTTTCTTAGTTTCGAGTGGTGAAAATGTAATTTTACCACTTCTGCTCCCTTCAAAAAGATTTTTGGCCCACCCCTGGAAAACCCATTATTGGCCTCTCCCTGGAAAAAAGTCCTTCCGGTGCCCATGTTTAGGGGTACATGCTCATCTATCGAAATGCTGAAAAGGTACATGGCTAGACAAAGTTTGGGAACCCTGTCCTAGGGCATCAGGCATAACCCAAGCCACAGCGTTATAAATCTTTTTTTGATAATCCAGTCCATTGGTATATCCACTTGGACTATTACAGCTTGGTCTAGCCACTGCTGTTTTAGTTATACAGCTTGGTCTAGCCACTGCTGTATTAATTGCTAAGCTTGGTCTAGCCACTGCTCAATTGAGTTTCCAGTCTCAGATCGTCCTAGTTTTGTTAACTCATCGGGGTTTCCCACCAGGTATAAAACCAGAGGAAAATCTAAATTTAAGACAATCTTAAAAGGGGACTTTTCCAATGAAGGCAGTCTTAAGTCACATGACACTAGACAAGATGATCCTAATGCGACTCTAGTGTTCATACTTAACGTTTCGCCGAAGTTCGAACCCACTTCCTCATTTAAGACCATCTTATGTTCTCATAGCGACTTTAGTGGTCATGCTCTATACTTCGTCGAGGTCTGAAATCGTTGTTTTCAAATTCGTTTGAATCGTAAGTATCGCTTTCGAATCCTTATTAAATGCAAATTACTTTTGTAGTATTATAGGTTACTCTCATCCTTAATATGGGTTGCAACTAAAAATGCAAAATACAAAAACACAGTAATACAATGAATACGTTTTGCAGTGTCCTTTTAGACGGAATATCTCAGTCTTTACATTGTTACAGTTTAATGTTGAGGTTGCAATGCGAACTCAACAATTTTCTGTGGCGAATTTTCATGAATCATGTGCTCAATTTTTATAAGCTTGCATGGTATTCTGACTTTAGTAAGTTGTCCGATAGTCGTGTCAGCATACCGTCCACACCACTTGTCCAATTTATGTATGATGAGTAGGGCAGCCAAAAGTCAATAAAGTCAAACTTTCTGCCTTTTTTCAAGTTTATGAAACGTCCACAAACCAAATTTCACGCTGATAACATTTGCGATTCCAAAGTTATTAGGTCAAAAAAAGTCAATATCTATCATAGGTTAAAATTTATCGTCAGGCCAAACTTTCTTGGAGCACATTTTTTTTCTATTGATCGATATTTTATCCAAGCTACAGTGACAGATATTGATATGCTTTTGCACCTTTAGTTAAAATTCTGACATAATATTGTACTTTTTGCGACTTCTGACGAAATAATGTTGTTTTGCCACTGTTGGACGATTAAAAGTACGCTAGGCGTGGTATTACTTGATGTTGAAGTATAACAATGTACAACCTTCTCAGTGACTTCAGGAGATTTAGTGACACTAGATATTTCTCTTGTACGTTTTATTTTCGACTACAGTTTTTTATCTCTGGTTTCGTTGGGTCTTTCACACTTTTGATTTTTGTTTTATTCCAACAGACAAAAGATTTTTAACCCATGGGCTTGTTTTCTAATATATGATTTGTATTGCTCGTTTTAATTTCAAATGCAGGAAATTTATAGGTCAAAATAAAGTCAAAATTTGTAAAGTATAAAGTCAAAATTTTAAGTTTTTAGGTCAAAAAATTGGTTGCCTTAATGATGAGCATTGCCCGTGAAAAAATCAGCAAAGACAAGCATGGTTTTATTGAAAGGGTGATTGATCGCTTTGGACGAGACCCTAGACGTTTGCAGCTCTGGTTTCTAAGTGACGCTGACAAGCAGTGTTGCCAATTCTGATGTTTTGAGAGAAATTTCTGATGCCTGACATTTTGGCGAAAAATCTGATGTTGACTGGGCTGTTGTTTTTGTTTTCCACATTTCCTACTGTTTTAGGTTGAAAAGAAGTTACATTCATGATTTAGTTTTTTTCTTCAATCTCTCCCCCTCATGTGTAGATATGTATCGTTCCACCAAACTAAAGAGTGAAGAAGCCCCCTTTGCAACGATGGGATGAACGTTTTACGTTACGCATGACCAACGTCTCTAGTTGCAACAGCATACCGCATTTTCCGAAATGGAGAAATTGTTCATGCGTGCGACACTTCGCTGTATTTCGGATTAAGAGGTTCATCGCGCTTTGTTACGTATACATAAATGAAGTATTTAGTTTATTTTAAACCAGGGGTTCTTAACCTTTTTTCTCCAATTCCCCACTTTTTAGTGGGCCAACTCTCCATTTCCCACCACAGCATCGGTCTCTGACAAAATCGATTTTAACCCATGAAGTGTTTAGTACGTAAATAACTTACAATACCTCATCTATTGGTTGTTTTTGTTATTACAACAGTCTGTAAATGGTTGTGATTTGTAAAGTAAGTCAACATTTGGATGTGATGTGTTAAATTTTGAAGCAGTGGTTCTACTGTCCGACCGGTCATTCCCCACTTGGCAACTCCACCATTCCCCACCAGTGGGGAATTCCCCACAGGTTAAGAACCACTGTTTTAAACTGTAACGTAAAAATCTGATGTTGAAGAAGGCCACAACCTGATGTTAAAGAGGCTGATCCCAGTGGCAACACAGGTGGCAAGTCTTGCTAGGTAAAATAAAGTAATTTTTGGGTTCGTTAAGGACCCATGGCAATACTTTTGTAAAAATAAGCATCCTGCTTTGAAAATGTGCAGATCAAGGGCGTACGCAAGGGGGGGGGTTAGGGTTAAACCTCCCCCCCCTTGAGCTTGTTATTTTACAAAATTTTATTACCTGCGCAAAGGAGATTAATTGTTTTCGCATACTTTTTGCTTGTTAATTTGTCGACTTAATACAAATACCACGGAATAAATTTGCATGGAAATTTCAAAGAACATTGTAAATGGGACAAAAAGTAATAATTATGTTTTGGTGGGAATTCGGGTTATCGTTTGCGTCCAGAAACCACCTCAACACTTTTTGCAGACCTTCCATCCGCTACGCATGTATAAGATTGTGTTCCGCGATAGTTTACTTATCCGAAACAATTGTCTTTATTTTGTCTGCTAAGGCTGATCAACGGAAGTGCTGACCGTAGTGGCTACATTACCAATTTCTGTAGCGTGATAGAACTGTTGCACGAGTTCAAAAGAGCTTTTTTAAACATGGAAGGATTCAGGAAGTTGATAATGTCTCAGCAGGGAGAAGTGAAAACTGACAGTTTGCTGGACTTCTATACATAATAAAAAATTGAAAGTTTTCTTGCGTGCTTCATGCGCATTCTCAATTCTTGTAAAGTTTTGCAAGATTCGATCTTGCAAACCGGGTGTGTGCCAGCCGGTCCAGCCACACACTTTCTATGCTCGACTGCTCGTATTCGACAAGATATTAGTGCAGCCTAATTTTGCAGCTGCAACTAGCTCGGACGCAGTGATGGGTGTGTTTTGCTCCCTGTTTTAACGTGCAGCCTGATATTTTTGCACTTATGAACTAATGTGTCGTGGCGTTGATTGTATTTTCCTCTGATATCCTAGCTGGGAGCGCTGATAGTTTATATTAGGCAATGGCGTGTGCAAGGGAGGGGTTAAACCCTCCTCTCCTTGAGCTTGATATTTCACAAAACTTTATTACCTGCGTAAAGGGGATTAATTGTTTTCGTATACTTTTTGCTTGTTCATTTGTCGACTTAATGCAAATACCAGGGAATGAATTTGCATGCAAATTTCAAGGAACATTGTAAATGGGCCAAAAACTATTAAGTAGGTTTTGGTGGGAATCTGGGTTATCGTTTGCATCCAGAAAGCATTTCAACACTTTTTGCAGACCTTTTCTCCACCACGCATGT
>Ga0210059_1001007_pt1 | contig 40653 bp, 20 predicted proteins | sample Ectturendosymbi2_FD_188042 | JGI IMG/M metagenome (GOLD analysis project Ga0210059, IMG submission 188042) | Ecteinascidia turbinata endosymbiont from Florida, USA - Sample 2 (SPAdes) (version 2) | ecosystem: Host-associated > Tunicates > Ascidians > Unclassified | place: Key West, Florida... | reverse complement strand
GTACGTATTTTCCTCCGATAGCCTAACTTGGAGCTCTAATAGTTTATATTCAGTGCATTGACACATAAAATAAGAAGAGTTGATGTATAGAAAAATGTGCATATTATGTCAACAAACTTCGCCAAAAAGTTGGTTTGGAAACAGGACTATGACGTCATTTTGTGACGTCACAAACAGCGCACACCAAATACAAATGACTGCCCTATGCCGCTGAATGAAACCCCCCCATGAAAAGTTTCTGCGTACGCCACTGTCATGAACCAACTATATATTTTCGCGAGAGTTCTCGTATTGATATTTGACGAATTGGCATTACTCGGAAGGCGAGATTATGAGATACTACCTCTTGCTATTTGCATTTAGTCTCCAGATTCCATATATACAAAAAAATCATGAAATAGCTGATTATTTAACCGAATTTAGTTTATCAAATTGTCCCACCGAATTCCAAACGCGCAAGACCTTGCTTTAAAGCAGGGATGTGAAACCATGCAGCACTGCCGGGCCAAATGCAAAGAACCAGATTGGTCTGCGGTTCACAGCTGCATGTGTCAAGCTCTGCGGGTTAGACAACTCGCTGCCCACTCACGGAAGATTGGTAATACTCTTTAAAAATCTTAATGCTTGCTTCGAAATCTGGACCTTTCCGCGGGTCACAAAACGTCAGCTCTCAGGTCGCTTTTGACCAGCGAGACACAGGTTCCACACCCCTGCTTTAAAGGAAATAGAAGAAAACTGTAAGCTTTGCCTTTGCCTTGACACACCCCCTTGATCTGGGCCAATTAAAGGCCGCATAGCAGTTGAACATAAAACGCCTCATCGAGTTTTGTTTTCGCGATCAGACGAGTTCGACCGCGAGATGGAAGATCTGAGAAGAGCGGACGAGGAGGCCGCCAGAAGACGGATGCTCAGTTTGTCCACACACGGCCTGTCGATGGCCACACCACCCCACGGTTTCTCCCCCGGTTTCGCGCGCCAGCACTCACTGAACCAAACACCGCAGGGTCCCCCCCATCATATGATGAGCCCTGGACCGCCTACAGGGCCACACATGCACCCAAGCGGTACAGCGTCTCTTCCCAGCACCCCCCAACATTACCCGAACCAACAGACATCTCCTTACAGGTAGGTTCGTGTGTATGTAGATCTTGCGCGTGCAAACGTCCGACTGTCCGCATTTGTCGTGCCCTGCAGGGTGTGACTTCACTGCTGCTCGCACGCAAAACTTTAACCAGCCGTTTTTCAATGAATTTTTTTCTCAACAGTGCGGCTGCTAGCAAGCAGAACAACAAACCTTATCGCGCATTTTTCTAGTTTTCACTGCTGTTAGGAGTAAAACTCTATCAACAGATGTGCGGCGTCATCGAATATAGGACATTTTTGAATGCTCGTAAACTTTTCCAAAGCGCCTCTCCGCATCCATTTTGACCTGTTGCGAATCGATGCTGAAGATTGTTTGTTGTCTGGAGGTCAGTTAAGATACGACTTGAAGCAACTCTTACTCACTTATACCACAGAAGTCACATTGTATCGTCTGCGGACGTCAATCAAAGCGAAAAAATGCGCTCTTTTTCTCACTTTTCGCATGAAACAATAAGATACACCTTCCATCGTGCTATTTCAGCAAACAGATTGAATTTCAAACGTTAGGTTCAACTTTCACTAGACTTAAATCGCATCGCAAGCACAATTTCTTTTCAAGGCACGCATGGACTCCTGGAAACCACAACACAGGTCGGGGAGGATATCCTTCGCAGAGCGGCAACCACGCACATCATTCCAGCGCTCTGCACGGCCACCCACCTCGGCAGCTCTTCGACTTCCCTTCAGATTGTCCCGGACCGTTTCCACTCGGTACGTTTGTTCAAAGAATGCTGCCGTTGCTAGGCGCGCCATGTTGTGCGTTGCCGGTTCGCGTTCATTTTCAAGTCCATCACTTTTTCTACGTTTTTTGTCTATTTAATTTGTTTGATTGCTGACTTAAAAACTGTGTATAAAGTGGAGACTTTTGAAAGCACATGATTTTGATCAGGATTTTACGGCCACCGAAACCAGCCACAGATAGAAACTCTCCACTCACCATCTTCTTTGCATAAATGCAACTCGGAATTCAAAATGGCCGAAAACGGGCGGAAAAGCCACTTGGCTGGCAACACTGGTCATTAACAACAATCTTGCAGCAATACGACGTGCTCTGTTTTGGGGAGCCTGAATAAAGCGATGCTCAATATCGTGTTGCGACTTCATAATCGCTTCAACCTTTGCCTTGCCAGGCTCCCAGGACTTATGCAGCACTCCTGTAGGTGGTAACCTACCTACAAGAGAATGTTCTGGAAACTTGCTCGGCCAACCTCTTGCCTCCCCCAACTCCTCCGCGACCTCCTCCTCGACCCCGTCAGGGACAACGGCGTCCTTTGGTTCCCTTGCTGGCGTCCTCGGCGGCTCCGGCCACGACTTCAGCGACCTGGAGTTGGACCCGAGCATAAGCGATATCTACACTCTGCATGTAAGACGATCGTGCTCTGCTGCAACGAACCACGTGTTGGATTATTTTGTAGTTTTTCCGATGGCTTCTACACATCCCTGAACTTCTCAGTGAAATCAAACTTTGTGAATTTTGATGCTTATGTACCGGGTGACCAAAAACAACAGAACTCATAACAATTATTGTTTCTGTTTCTTTGAGGTTTCCTTATATTAATGGTTATGGTTTGTGTCACTGTGTTTGTGGGTTCTTATTTTTGGCGCTCACCCTGTAATACTGTAATTGAGAAGTGGTGAGTACATAGTGGTTTGAAATGAGATCGAATGATTCTATAGTAAAGCCCGCACACTGCGACCAAATAGCTGGGCCGAGGGAACTACTTGCATTTCGCATATTTTGTCCTTTCTATTGCTATGAGTTTAATGTTCGATATTGAGTAGGACTTCGCGATATCAAATATAGTTTTCAAACTCCTAATCGTAAAATTTGTTAGGCAGGCACTGGCATGGACTTGGCGTCAGTGATTAGAGGGAAAGATTGCACGCACTACAGTAGATGTCAGCGTATTGCTTTGGTCAACATACGTAACATCCGGGTGAAATTCTTGCCTGATGTAATATCAGTGAAGCTTCCCTTTGAACAAATGTATGCGGTTCTGCTTGTTATGTCCTATCCACCCGTGTTTCAGTGATCCGAGTTGGGGACAGTACCTCACCAGCGAACTCAAATTCGTGAATTTTCTTTCAACTCAAGCTTACCATTATACACTTTGCAAGTCGGAACACATAAAATAAAAATATTTGTCGTTTTCATTTTGTTTTCTTAATTTACTCTTTTCTAGATGTTCTCTTTTTTAACAGAGTTCGGTTTGGGACGAAACCGCCGCTTCTCTCGCGATCCCAGAAGCAGTTTCTGAATCGTCTTTGGCGCCGCCAAACCCATTCAACGAGGCGGTTTTGCCGCCAAACGGCGCGCACTTGCCGCCGGAAGCTGCTCAGCCAAACTTCCAGATTGTTGGTCAAACTGAAGCCCCAGAGCAGGCCCAGGATTGTCCCGGTGTTTTCCCGCAACGTTTCCGTGGCAACGCGTCATACTTGGCCGCTTCCGGAAACAACAAAGCGGTGATGATGCATTGACAGTGATGACGTGTGGCTGCCTTACGCGTTTGAGATATACTCAGCAGTCTTCTGAAGGCTGGACATGTACTGCAAAGAACCTCACGTTCGAACTGAAGTTGAAAGAAGGTCCTGTGATCCGATTCCATAATATCTCCCGTTTTGAAAGTTCATGCGATTCTTATTTCTCACAAGACACATGTTATTCATTCCCGCAAGTGTCTTTTCTACCATATGACGAAAGAGAACTCGAACTTGGAAACAATACTTGGCGAATGTTCCAGCCAACCGTGACCGAGGCTGCTCATTGGCTCTTCCTGTCTGCTAACGTCATAGCTCGCTTTATCAAAACCTGCTCGCTAATGTCGGAACAATTATTTCCATTGATCTGCTCCACATCCTTTGCAGTCTTTTCGGTTCTGCTTATACTTTGTGACGCCACAACAAGCCTAATTTGTCCCGTGACGTCACAAACCGTTTTTCGTTAAAGCTTTTGCCATCGAGTTGTTGACGTCGACACTCAAAGCGAACCCCCAGAAATTTCATCTGTCTTGGTTCGTGAATTACTGATTGGTTCTCAAAGTTCGCTGATCAGGCGGCTTTGACTTTTATTAGACCATTATTATGAAGCGATCTTCGACTCAATTTTCTCTGATATCCTTGATATAAAAAGTTCGACGTTCATTCTGGTTAAAATATCGCAAAGTTTTGCATCGCAATCATTCCATCCTCACCCCAGCCTATCATCTGCAAAATCCCAGTTGAAAAAGTAGCTGATAAAAATTACGTTTTTGAAATCCAAAGCTCCCTTCAAGTGTTTTGGTTCCAGTTGACCATTAAAGTCTTTAACGTAAAAGTGAACGACGTTTTATTGTGTCGAAACGACGCAGTTGCAGTTACCGTCAAACTGTGGTGATTTTTAAATATTTTTCTTTTTTTCAAACCACTTGTTCGATTCGCTTCTTACCCTACCTGCATTGCTGTAGAATCAACATCGTCTCGTACGTGACGTTTTTACCTGTGAGGATTTATGGTAGTTTTGCGTAAGAATCTGTTTCCTGTTTTTTTTTCGTAATGAATTGTCCCGAAAGTCTACGTAAAACTTGTTAAAGCAAGTTCTCCAACCTTTTTTTGATTCAAGAAGGTTTTTTTAAGGGGTTTTAGGGACCCGATTCGGGTCCCTAGAATTGAAAATCGGGTCCCTAGAATCAGAGAAAATTATCATTGGGTGCTTAAAAGCAGAGAAAATCGGGTCCCTAGAATAAGAGAAATCGGGTCCCTACAGGTCCATACCGGGTACCTAACATTTTCCTTAAAAAAACCCTGATTCAAGTGTTTACTCGGCGTCATCAATGCTCATCGCAAAACTTGAAACAATGTTGAGGAGATTAAGCTCAACTCCCCAAAATTTTAAAAATCGCTTGATGACGTCAGAGGTTTGCCAACAGTAACAAAACTAAATGAAGAAACTAAAAATTTTACTGTTCCTACTAAACATTTCTTTGTAAATTATGTGTTTTCAGTGCCAAAATCTGATATCATCTATTTCCTGAACTATACCGTACTTCACGACACGGCAACTATTGTTACGACAGAATCGTGAACTATGTCGTCACACGATTAGCCGCGCACGTGCTTTTCTGTATCGGGCTTTGCACTGATATACGTGGAGCACACTGTGATTCAAACTTTTTTAATGGCAACACTGTGCTGTACATTAAAAGCCACTGAAAGACCATGTGCAAATGACGTCATGGACGGCAGAGACGCAATTCGGCGAATTCTTTCTGTTTGCTGATTGTGTTGACACATTATCCGCTTGTTTTTTGCGCTTAGCAAAACTTAAGCTCTTCCCCCGAATTTTCCATGAATCGTTTTGCTGTCAAGTGTTCCTATTTTTTATTAATTGATCAGAAACATTAATGTACGGTGAGAAATTTTTCGCTATTTTGTGAAATCTCGTCACCGTAACCGATAGTTCCTCTTTCCTGTCAGGCTGATTGTTGCGTTTGTATTTGCAAACAATTGTGATTTCCCTTTCAGAAACAATCAAACTCCCACCTTGGGGAAGCAGCTCAGATGTCGTTTTTTAAAATCTTCAGCAATATAATTTGTTCGTGTTTGTTTTCATATCTAACATTTCTACGACATGGCACTTCACTTTGCTGCGTTGCGTTTAAGCTTCTGAATAATGGCCGCGATTTTTCACGATTGTCACAGCACAAGAAGCTGCACTCTTAATTTCCTGCGCTGTTGTTTTGCGTTTGTTTCTTACTTTTCCACTCACTCGCAAGCCATAGATCGCATACACGCTGCACGCACATCCCTTCTCTGTTGCTTGGTAACGGTGGTTTCGTTACAGCGAAATCGCAACCGTAGTTTGTACTTTGTTGACCACATGCCTTGAAGTAAATGTTGGTTTTGATGGGAGAGCAATTTTCAAGTTACTGATGCTTTTCCAGAACATGCTTGCGTTGAAACTTCTCTGGTAATTTCAACCCAGACGCAAAGATTGTTGAAAAAAAGTTATTTACATCAGTTAGAAAAACAAAGTGAAGGTTTGGTATTTTGGAAAATCGCACTTATGCCAGTGCCACAATACCGTTGAGGGCCGTCACTGCACATGACTTCAATGCTTGTCAAAGCACTTGTTGTTTGGCGCTCAGCAGAACTGTGGATCCCAGTCTTCAAATTACTCCATGCTTTGGAAACAATTTGAAAAACCCAACACTGCTTTGGTAATTTTCATAACCCCACCCTAACATTTGTCGCCATTTCTGGAAACGACCCGATGATGCGTTTGAAAAAATTTGGGGTAATCTGATTGGACGTCTTGAATTTGAAATCAGTCAACAGTGGTATCTAATCGGATTCGATTCCTCAACCATCAGCACCACCGTGAAATGGTGCTCGCCTCTGGTCATCATTGCGCATGCGCTTCGCACACTCTCTCACGTGTTGGTGCTACTTCAAGGTGGCTGTGCGCATGAATTGCTTTACATCATGTCATGAGCCTCAATGTGTTTCTGTTGTAACTGTGTTTATCTTTTATGAGCAAGTTTCTCCAAACCGTCTCAACCGGCAGCTCACCTCAACGACGGGCCGTGACGCAAGCATAGGTCGACAAGTCACACGCCAGCACGCGTTTGCTCCAAAACTGTATTGTGACACTTGCACTTCCCAAAGATACATCTGTACATATTTCTGATGAAACCGTGTTATTTGGTTGAAGCTGCTCCGTTGACTTTGCTCAGCCTACTTGCCTGCGGACGTTCTTTTTATTGCTTTCTTACGTAGCGCCGAATTTGCTCTTTTTATCTAATAATTTTTTCGTTTTTTATGAACTCGATTTAGCCGAGATCTACAACGTTGTTAGACGAAATAAAATTATCTATTTCACCTGCATGGCGTGTATTTGCATTCATTTGGTCTTTTTCGCAACGCCGAAAGCTGCATTGCGAATGGTGAACCATTTTCGAGGGCAGCGCGCAGCAATAGCATTGAGCCGATCACAGTCCCACACCAGTCTTCCGCTCGTGAGGAAAAGCAAAAGAAACACTTTTATCGGTCATGATAAATTCAACTGGATACCAATACAGCGATCGCCTCCTGTTTTGTGTTCCTATCAGGGCAACGTGGATACTTGGGTCTCCACTCCAGCTCGACGGAGCACCAGCAGTACGTGCTTCCTCCTTTGCTTTCGCCATTGAGTATAGTCTAAGAACTAATAGCCTCGTTTGCTGTTTGTAAAATGTTTTATCACGCATGTTTGCTTTTTTCTCTGTATTAAAGCAACACCTCCACCGGTGCTTTAATCAAATTATTCGTAAACAGGTTTCAAACTGCAAATGTAGAAGAGAGCAGCCGTTTCGACGAAGCTCAATGGTGGGAGTTAAAGTCTTGTCGCAAGCATTTCACCTGCCATAGTATCCTGCGCAAAAAAGGGTTTATTAGTGAGAGTTATAGTAAGAATCACAGTTCATAGACCGAGTCTACCGCAGAACAACTTGCTGTAAAAAGAAAAACGAACGGGTAACTAACATAGCCTATCACAGTGCTGAATTTCTTGGTGCTAGTTTTCTAAAAATTAACAAAAATGATCTCGTAATGTGGTCTTATCAAAAGGCAATGAAAATATCCAAATTCTGATCGAAATTTGGGCAGGAGACCTCCAAGCATGACTCTGAAATAGGATTAGCATTGCTTCATTCATTTTAAAAATATATGTTTTTTGGCACCTGCCTGCCTGAAAAGCTCAAAATCTTTTCAGACAAATTCAAAGATAGAAAGCGGTTGAAAGTTTAAACTTTATCAAATTGTATTGAATGGACTCGGCAGCGATTTAGTGTCTCTCTTTTACTCTCCTCCGCTGGAGGATCAATACCTCGACCAGGAAATGCTGTGAGGGAGCCTTCAAGATCAACAATTAATAGGTTTTTTGTTTTTACGCCAAAAATGCAAATTCCTGAATTTGTATCAACTTATGTCGCATAAAACATCCCAAACTGCAATTGCACGAAGCTTCTCAAACGTCTGTTGCCCGATCTTATTTCGTTGTGATGACGGAAACACTTAGGTTTCTTTGGTAAACATGGCTTGGTTTTTGCCTCCTGATCAGCTTAAAAATAAACTTTTTTCCAAAGATTCGAAAGCAAATGATATCTATTTTTACCTGAAGTAGGTAAAAATATTTTTACCTTACGACTACAAGCGCCTTGCTTTAAACAAGCCACAAAAGCAAGTCAAAGATGTGTTAAGAACCTGCAAGCACTGTGCACTTTGTGGTTGCCATGGAAAACACAACAAATCCATGGTACGGTGTGTTTCACAAGTAATGACAAAAAACAAAACTTTCCCACTGAACGAAAACTTGACACCATAGGTGTAGCCAGGGGGCCATGCTCCCCCAATTTTTTTGCAAATCTAGTCATTTTGTGCTTTGAGAAGCGGCGTCCCAAACAAAAATACTGTTGCTCGCCTTATGTCAAACATCTTGGCTCCCCAACCCGTCCCCAAATTTGGGGCTAGCTACGCCGCTGCTTGACACGCGCTAACTATGGTATTTATGCAGCGATGTGCCATGAACATTATGTTGGCCAAACTAGCAATTTATCTTCCATGACATGGTCATCGCACCGCAGAAATTGGGCCAAACCGGATGGCAAAGGTGACATAAGACCAAATTGATTTATCGCATCACTATTCGAAGAGCAATGGCATAGCAAATAATCCACCTGTACATGAAGCAGACACTGTAACTTTTGTCCAACAACCTAGTTTTCACTTCCTGGATATCTGTGAAGGTAAACGGCGTCACTAACTTGACGGGCAAAATAATATTCCGAGCAAGATCTTCCACCCTGTGAAATAATTTTTGCTATGTTTTGCGCTGTTTTCTTTGACGTGTTTTGACCTTTTTCAACGCCCAATATGCTAGCATTGTTGTTTATTACCGTTACAGCTTTTGAAGGCGCACTCAAAGAGATAGGTTGCCAGCGTAATGAATGCGAACTCACTCAAGCATTTGAAGCGGAACACCCGGTCTTGCCCCGCGTACTGTTCGAACTCCCAACCAGAGGAAGTGATTAAAGCCGAATTGCTTTGTTATCGATGCCCCTATCGATTTGACCAAAGATGCACTTATTTCGTCTTTTTAGATCGAGGCATTTTGACTTTCGCCTTTCACCAGGTACTTTCCTGTGGTGCTGTCCCCTTGGACTAAGGCGAATCTCTTGAATTTCATGTAGTGGTACTCATGGTACCACTACACATTTCTCAGTCATAGCGGCGTGTTGTTTCAGACATTAATAGGTCTATTGCGTTGCACGAGCTTTGGCGTCATTTAGAAGTGAAATCAATTATTTGGGATAGACTTATTTTCCAGTTTTTAATTGTCCCACCTTGTGTTCTGATTTATTCATTTTAGTCTTGAGTTTGATTGCTTTCTCTGCTCTTAATGTGGCCTTTCAACTTTTTACACGCAAGCATTGCTCACAGCTGTTAGGATTGAGTATGCGTAGTGTTACGTGAAATCGATTTCCTATTAAAAATTTGCCGATCGATTCCTTGCTTGCTGGCATTGTGGAGAATACTTACCTGCAGCAGGTCATGACATTGAACTTCAAGCAATTTTGTGCATCTCTTTTGTATTATGAACTACAAAAGGACAGTGACTGACAAGCGTTTGATATCATAGAGTTAGGATTGACATAAACAAGTTCAGTATACTTTTCGTTGACGCTGTCTTTGTAAAAGCTAGTCTTCGTGAAGTTTTCATCCATTTACATTTCACCAAGCAGGCTCAAGGCCATTTTTGTGATGCCAAAAATCAGTGTTGGACTCGACAAAAAAATTTTGGACAAGCTTTTGAAAAGCATAAAACCTTTAAATCAAGCTATTAAATAAGAAAACCCTTCCCGAATTTCTGTGAATTTTTAGTAGAAGACTTTGTTGCGGGTTTCGGGAAGAGTAGAATTGCCAGGTATGCTCAATCACTTGTATTTAGTTCGTATATTCAACTAAAGAACACGGCAAAGTAAATCCTGCTATTTCTCTCACAATGCAAAGTTGTCGTCTTCATTTCTTGGCACTTGCCTGGGGAAATTTATATTTGAAGGCAAATCACTAGTTACGTAAAGTTACCTATTGTTCAGTAGTAATGAGCAAGTGCTACCAGGTTCAAAAAATTACTTTGCTTTTTGGAAAAATGACTCTAGGTCAGTGCTCTTCAACAGGGGTTCCGCGGAACCCTAGGTTTCCGCAAAACATGTGCTGGGGTTCCGTGAGTTTAAGGGTTCCGTGATGATTCCTCGTTTTTAAGGGGAAATGATTTCTTGCTTCAGTATGTTGATGCGTCATTATGTAATTTTTTGATCAGCGTGTCGCATTCAGACAGCAAGTAGACCAGTTAGTTGTACAGGAAGTTGAGACAGGGTTGCCAGCCTGTCTTCATCAATAAAAGTCAGACCTTGTCCCAAAAAAAGCCAGATAGCAGTTTTAAGGCATATGCACATAAAACATATAAAACTAAACACAAAATAGACATTAAAACTCGTCAGAAACATCGATACAGGGCCGGCCTTTAGCCTATTGGACCGATTGCTTGCAACCTGGCCCCGCGCTACACCTACTAACCTATGCAACGTTACACTTTTTATTGAGGCTGCGTGTGTAGCGGCGGCGCGGAGCCCACAGGTTTTTTAGCGCAGGGCCCACTGCCAACGAAAATCAAAGCGAACTGCGCGGTTTTTTTTTCGCGAACTGCGCGGTGATGTCCCGTTATCACGTTTTGTCGTTCGTTAGTGTTTTGTTGCTAAGCTGTTTTATCTTATCATTGCCGGCTGATTATATCAAGCAGTGTTGCTAATTTTATTCAAAACATGGAAAATTCGCCTGACGTACACGGCGTTTGGTACCTGGCCAGCGAGGAGGTATTGATTGAGTGTACCAGCTCATGGATTTATTGAGAGCTACGGAGATGTCCGTGGAGCGGGCATAGGAAGCCTACACGGGAGAAGTAAACGAGGGCGTATGGCCCCAGACACCGTTAGCTGGGTATTTCCCTTTTCGGGCCTCGCTCCTTCACATAACTTATGATTTTTATGATTATGACTTGATGCCCTTAAAACATTTTGCACACGCCACTGAGTGGGGCCCCGCAAAAGTGCTTCCAATCGGGCCCGGGACTGGCTAAGGCCGGCCCTGCATCGATATAACACAATTCCACTCTTTCGAAGCATTTTCTTTCCCCGTAATTACACTGTCGTACTTTTGTTTCTTATCAATAACATCAATCATTTTTAGAGCAACAGTAAAATCTTTTCAATATTCTGTGCACCCTGCATGGTTATAGACTCTTGTCAGAAGAGATTTGTAATGAATATGCAGCTCAGACAATGTTTTCCAAAGCCAAGCCTTTCCGACTGAAAAAAAGCCAGAAAAAGCCAGATTTTTGTCTGGATTTTTTTTATTTCCAAAAAAGCGAAAGGTGTTCAAAAAGAGCCACAATTTCAAAATCTGGCTTCAAAAAATCTAAATTGGCAACCCTGCAGTTGAGTACAGAGAGAGGAACAAGAAATATTGAGAGTTGTTGCGTCACTTGTTGTTCACTGTTGTGCAATTAAGAAGAACGGTATTGTTGCATCATAGTTATACGATGTTACCGATGTACAGTTCACAGCAGGGACCGAGTTTAAGGGGGGGACGGGGGCACATGTTCCCCCAGATTTTGGACAGGGGGGGCATAATATCTAATGTCCCCCCCAACATTTTGTGGTAAAAAGTAATGTAGTTGTGCAAATTTCATGGTTACATCACTGTTGGAAACATTTCCCCAGCGTAGAACCAAGGAATAAATAAGAAAAATGAGCATTATCACTGGATTAGTAAACAGTATAGAAATTTACTCTGCAAACTAAATTGTCATGATCGTTGATAATTGTGTTGGTTAATTTGAATTACCGAATCGGCGTGCGCATAAACTTCGCTCAATCACGAATCCCGCGCTGGTCTGCAGCCGAAATCAGAATATGGTTGCCACCAGGCGCGTATAGCCAGGAGGGCAACGGGCAATGTCCCCCAAATTCCAAAGTTTTCAGGTTAATAAAATATTTGAAAGATAAGCCATAGAAATACTTCAGTGCAAATCAACGAAACTGCCTCAAGGAACCTGTCCTACTTCAGCTTTCAGTCGAATACAAACTTGTATTTGAAGTTTTGTAATCAATGGCCGCAAGTAATAACAGTTGGAGTAACGTTTTTCGCAACTGTTTTTAGCGTACCAGCTTGCTGCATCCCACCTAATGGTTATGTAAGCTTCATTTCAAGACCATCGCAAAATTATCTTTGATTACCGTGCATGTTACAAATATAACTTATCCTTGTTTCCAATGTCAGTGTAGCCTTAAAAATCCATATCGTAGATTTTTGTTATTGCACAGTTTTAAAACTACATGCGTGAATATGGCGGTGATATACATTTTATATGTCTTGAAGCTGAAGCCTTGGCTAAGAAGCTGTTCAGCTTCAAAGTCTTAATAATTGCGCCATAGTCACTGTTTAGCAACAATGGCATTAATTCCAGATATTTATTTGTGATGACATGTATTGTGACGGTTCAATCACAATTATGTGAAGCCTTAACGTTTTCATCAATGGTTTCCCTTTGCATTACCGGCGAGTGAAAATTAGTCTTGTCAAGATATTAGACTCTAACCTGCTGTTCATAAGTTCAGTGTTTCGGATTTAATCTGATGTTAATTACCACCCTATCTTACACAGTAAATAATTTAAAATCATTTAACTGCAACGAGAAGAGTCAGCAGCAAAATCTAACGTAAGTAGCAAGATGCTTTTTATTTTGCAAGTGCTGAGGGAATTGACACTGCCATTACTTACAGGTACTGAGATAACTTATAAAATTTAGGTGCAAACTCTCAGAAAAGGGCCCCAAAACATTGCAATTGCGAAATGTAGATGTGGGATTACATGGATGAAAGAGTTAAACTTGTTTCGCATTTCAATTTATGAACTCAATTCAAGAGCATAATATACATACGACAGGAACAAAACTTTGTAAAATTTTGCAGCTGGTCACTCAAACGCTGCCTTCTTTGGCACATTTTCTCATAATTTTTGCTTTATTTTGAAAAACATATGACTTGCTTCAGAGCTTGTTTAAATGTGGCTCTAGAGTGGTACATCACCGTTTTAACTAAACAATGGTGCAAATAAGCTTTCAAGAGGGTGGCAGTATCTCTGAAAAATAGGAGCCCGAGGCGACTGCCAGGTGATCCTTCCCTAATATCCATCCCTGAGCTTGCAATCTGTCTTGTTGGCAAAGCGCATGTGACTAAAATGAAACTAAATTGGAATTTTTTTCCATTAGGGCTTCAAATTCTGCGGACAAGTTATTGTATTTTCTGGAAGCCCGTGATTTGTAAAATTTAATTTCGTGCAGTACTAAGCTGTCTTTACATGCAGCTGAGCGTGGTCAATAAGTTTTGTAATATTGTGGTTGCGACTGTATTTACAGTTTAATTCCATTTGATATTTCAGTGAAGTCAGTTAAATTTAGCAAAGTCTCATTAAACAATTTAAACGAATTAAGTTAAAGTAGCTACAAAGGTTTTACAGAATAAGTTGAACATAGCCAAAAGATCTTACGGATTATCAAAAATCCAAACATTTTTCAAACGCGTTGAAAGACTCTAGCGTTTACGTTTATCAACTACATGCGTGAAAATTTAGAAATTTTTCGCTTATAAATTCGATGACAACAGGATCAATTTCTTATTTGCGCAAAAGTTTTGTAGAAGGCCTACTTTGGAAGACAGTGCCTCAGTTAGAGCAAAGTCCCTGCTCGGCTTTGATTGAACGTGCTGTGTTGATGTACATCCGAAGCGTGTAAATACAGTAGGTCTATAAAGAAGCGCAATCGTAATGGCGGCAGCGATGGCTTCTTGCTCAAGTGCAACATTGGGCATTGAGAGGTTTACTAGCGCTTTCGCAAGAAAGGTTTATGAGCAAATAGTGGCATTGATTCAAAGTAGAAGCTTGGAACTTCACTATCAAAGCTTTTAAAACTTGTCAATTCAATGAAAGCAGACTTTTTATTTGTCGGCTTAAATCTGAACACAATTGTTCAGGAGAAAACGCCAGAAACATGCGCGTTTCATGGATGATGCTTTCAAAACAAGGAGCATTAAAAATATTTAAATGTTGAAACTCGGTTGTTGCTTTCCCCCTAGTAAAATTTCTGGCTGCGCGCCTGGTTGCCATTGCTAGTATTTACCAAAAGATATTGTGGTTTGGTTTTGGTTTGATCTATGTGGTCTTGTGGCTTGTAACAGTACATTTTATTTCGGAACCGACCAAATCAGAACTGATTATCACAATTTTTGAGCATGATTATGTCTGTTTAAGCCCAACTCTCAGAATTAATGTGTTTTCATAGTAAATGCAGCGCTAAGTGCTAGATATCTAGATACAGCTCCTACCGCCAACATGGGCGTAGCAAGGGGAGGCATTTGGCTTGGGCCATGGTCACCAAAATATAATGTGTCCTCCATTTTGCCAATATTACAAAATGGTCGTACTACGGCTGAGTGAACATGGTGGCGTCATCGAAACGCAAAGAATAAAAGGTTTGTCCCCCAAAAGGTTTATAGCAAACACGGTCCCTGGTTCACAGTACTGTACATCGGAGTGGTAGAGAGTGGACAACGGACCAGAGCTGTTGTTCAGCCTTCGTATGTGGTAACAAAGTAAAAACAGTGTGAAACCCAACATTTTAGTATTTAGTCAAGCCAGATGAAGCAAAATAGTATATTTTCTTATGTGAAGCGAAATAAGAATAACAGCGAAGGTGTGGACGGTAATGAGCAATGCAGTTCAAATGTAAAAGAGGTACCTATTTCGAAGCGGACCAAATGTAATTCAATTGCCAGAGTTAGAAAATGGGGTGACACGTATTTGAGATACAGGTTCTTTTTGCCAAATTCTGAGTGTAGCAGGTACATTCCAGAAATGTAAGAAGAACCGAGTCATTAAATTTCTGGCTTTTTAACTTCTGCAATAACTGTTTGTTTGTTGAAGTGTCTAATAACGGAAATTTTGATTTTCTTGCAAGTAATTCGTGTTTTTTACATTATTGTAAATGGGGGTTCCATGACAAACGCCAAAGTGTATCCGGGGTTCGACGATGACAAAAAAGTTGAAGAGCACTGCCCTAGGTTATTTACCAAGATATTGTCATTGAAGTCTACTGTGAATCATGCAAATCACGATTGGAAGAAAAGGCAGTTCCAAACAATTGCTTTGATGCAACTCAGTGGAACCTGTTTGCGCCAATCTCAACTTTGGTGCAGTCGGAAGTAACTTACTTAAAAACTAAAATGACTTACTTTCACAATCCTTTCCATTTCCACGGTATCCATAGTTGCAAACGCACTTTGGTTGACCGTAACGAACTGTGCACTGAGCCTTAGGATGGCACCAATATCCGTAGCATGGGTCAGACTCTGTGTTCAGAACAAAATATCGGGATGCGTTGAAAGATCTTTCTTAATTTTTGTGTTATTTCGTTTGAAATGAGACAAGTATTTGTTCGAAAAATCTGGTTTTATAACAAACTGAAAATGCATTCCTTTTCAAAGGAGTAGATGAACTATTAGTTATCTGTAGTCAAACTTCAATATCGACAACAACTGATTAAGTTTGCTAGTTGGTCCTATTGGCAGTGAAAATGAACTTGGGTAAGAGAAATAAACATGCATTCATACAAGTGTGCAGTAAGTACGAAAGCACGTGTAGAATTTCGATTAAACAACAAACAAACTTAATCGATTTTCTGCAGATCAAACTGCGAAATAAAAACAATTAATTCAGACTACATTTTGACATAGCCACATAGCTATGGGAAATATTCACAAATCATCGAATCCGGTAAAAACTATCACATAATTTTTGCAGAAAGAATAAAAATTCTATTTTGTTGAAAGGTTTACTTTTGCAATATTTGCCGTTCCCTACGTAGCCATAATTACAGACGCAGACTGCACGAACTCCGCGGTTTTAGCATTTGGCGTAAGCATGGCAACTGTATCCATGGCATGGGTCAGATTCTGGGAAAAAATTGGTCAGCGCATTCATAATACGTTTCACAAATACGACTCTGTGATCTACACAATTGATACAAGGTTCATCGAACATTTCAATACGTAACAACGTTTATAGTCTTGCAAAATAATTTTTCGAAAGGCATTCAAGCTTTCTAAGACATGTAAACACTTTCGTGAATGTTTTTATCAACTTAAAAAAATCAAAAACAAACAATCAATCAGTGCCTTTATTTTTACAACCACTTCCCGACGCCATCACCGTAATTTCAAAATTTTCCATTATATTTCTCCTCTTGTTTAAATAATTTTTTTTCTTTAAATCAGCGCTGGTTTTCTTCAAGAAATTCACAGGGGAAGAGCAATCATAAAAAAATTTGAATCTGGCAAAACCTATCACAGAATTTTTTGCTGAAAAAATAAAAATAGTTTCAACGACTACAAAAGCTTACTTCTGCAATATTTGCCGCTTCCCACATATCCATCATTACATTTGCAGACTGCATTCCCTCCACGGTTGTAGCATTTGGCGTACTCATGGCATGTGTATCCGTCGCATGGGTCAGATTCTGCGAAAAAGTTGGTCACTGCATTTAAATACGTTTCGCAAATAGAGCTCTGTGATCTGCACAAATGATACAAGTTTCATCGTACATTTCACTAGGTACCTATATCTATACTCTTACAAAATAAAATTTCGACAGCCGTTTAAGCTTTGCAAAACACGTGGACAATTTCATGAAATTCGTACAAACTTCAAAAAAACAATCAATGGTATTAGTTTTGTTACCAGTTCCCAAAGCGATCACCGCCATTCAAAAACGTTCGATTGCATTTCTGCTCTTGTTCAAATACGCGCTGTTTTCTTTAAATCAGCGCTAGTTTCTTTAAGAAAAATAACGGGAAGAGCAATAAAAAAAACATTCGAAGCAGGTAAAAACCACAACAGAAATTTTTGCTGAATACATCAAAATAGTTTTAGCGACCACAAAAGCTTACTTTTGCAGTATTTGCCGCTCCCCACATATCCATCATTACAGACACAGACTGCATTCCCTCCACGGTTGTAGCATTTGGCGTACTCATGGCAAGTGTATCCGTCGCATGGGTCAGATTCTGCGAAAAAAATGATCAGCGTATTCCTTGCATGATACTTTTTCCAAGTAGGGCTCTGTGATCTACGCATATGATACAAGATTCACCGTACATTTCACACCACAATTATATTTTCACTCTTTGATACCCATCGTTTTTTTCACGCAGAAATACTTTCGGAGTTCAAAAAGTAGAACAAAACATTGAACTGGCTTACAAACTTTGTAATATGAGTAAACAATTTAGTTCAGTATTTTGCAAAGCTCATAGCAAATCACAACTAAACAATTGGATCCTCTTCTTAACCACCAGCTCCCAAAGCCATCCCTGCAATTTTGAAACTTGCGATTGTATTTCTGTTCTTCTTAATGAATCCTGTTTTCGTTAAATAAGCTCTGGTTTCCTTCTACTCTGATGGGGAACGCAATCAGAAAAATCCTTCGAATCTGGCAAAATCTATCATAGAAAAAATTTTTACTGCAAGAATAACAACATTTTATTATCCTGAAAAATCCTTACTTCTGCAATTTATGCCGTTTCCCTCGTACCCATCATTGCAGACACAGACTGCACGACCTTCACGATTATAGCATTTGGCGTAAGCATGGCAACTGTATCCATGGCAGGGATCAGATTCTGCGAAACAATTGGCCAGGGCATTCATTAGATAATAAGTTTCACAAATAGGGCTCTGTGATCTTCATAAACGATACAAGATGCATCGCATATTTCACTCCTTACGTAAATTTTCAATCTTACAATCAAAATGTCGACAGTTCTTCAAGCTCTGTAAGACAATTAAATAACTTTCGTGAAATCTTTCAAACAGTTCAAAGCAAATCGCAAACAAACAATCAGTGCCTCTGTGTGGGCCGTCATTGCACTACGTTATAACCATAACTTAAAACTTTCCAAAGTATTCCTGATCTTAAATAAATACTTTCGTTCTTTAAGAAATCTTGAAGGAAAGCGCAATCGGAGAAAATCTTTGAAAGCTGGTAAATGTACCATAAACTTTTTAGATGAAAGAATATAAATATTATTCTGATGAAAAAGCTTACTTTTGCAATATTTTCCGTTCCCCACATACCCATCATTGCAGGTGCAGACTGCATGCCCATCACGATTGTAGCATTTGGCGTACTCATGGCATGTGTATCCGTCGCATGGGTCAGATTCTGCAAAAGAAATGGTCAGTGCATTCACTGCATGGTATGTTTCACAAACAGGGCTCTGTGATCTGCACAAATGACACATGATCCATCGCACATTTCATTCCAATCTAACTTTTAACTCTGATGCCCATCACTAATTCACAAATGAACATTTTTGGTGTTCAAAAAGGAGTATAACCTTTGACCTGGCCTTCAAGATATATAAGGCATGTCAACAACTTCCTGCAATTTGTTATGAATCTCAGAATAAATTAAAAAATTAACAGATTCTCTATTTCTTTCACCGTTTCCCAACATCATCACGGTAATTTGAAAATGTTTGATTGTATTTCTGTTTTTTTTAAATAGCCTACTGTAAATTTTGTTTCCTTCAAGGAATTTACTGGGACACGCAATCAGAAAAAAAACGAATCGAATATGATAAAACTATCATACAAACAATACACCCATTTCATTCTGCTGCAAAGCCTCACTTTTGCAATCTATGCCGTTCCCCACGTAGCCATCATTGCAGACACAGACTGCACGACCTCCACGATTGTAGCATTTGGCGTAAGCATGGCAACTGTATCCATGGCATGGGTCAGATTCTGCGAAAAATTGTCGAACTCATTCATTACATCATACGTTTCGCAAATAGTGATGGGCATCTACCCAAACGATACAAGATCCATCGCACATTTCATTCCAAACAGACATTTTCAGCCTTAAAATTTTTTGGACAAGTCTTCAAACTTTGTAGGACATGCAAACAATTTAGTGAAATTTTTTATGCAAATTAAAGTAAATGATATACGAACAATCAATGCCTTCATTTTGTCACCAGTTCCCAACGCCATCGCCGTCATTCAAAAACGTTCGATGGCATTTCTGTTCTTTTTTAAATAAGTGCTGTCTTCTTTGAATCAGCGCTAGTTTTCTTTACAAATATAAGCGGAAGCCTGGGGTTGCCAAGCATCCTTTATCTCAGAGGACAGTCCTTTAATTCCCCGTTTGTCCTTGTCCTTTTTGACATTGACTAAGGAGAACCGTATGCCCTTTATTTTTAAAATTTTCCATAAATTATGTCAACCCTGTGTAATACCTAGACTGAACCTTATTTAAAATTGCATACATCGGTATTGTCATAAAGGAATATGTAAATTGAGATGACCACAATAGCGAATGAAGAGCTAAATGCTGAAGTTGCAAATGATGCTGTTACTTCAGAAATATCTCAGGTATATCATGCAGTCAAACAATCTTTCATACAATTCGCTTGATCGTACTTTGATATGAAATTCTAAACTTCGCCAGGATTAAAAAATTGTAGCAAAACTATCTTGTAGTCGAACGAATTCAGAGGCATTTGTTACAAATGTTTTTGGCAAAAAAGCATTAAAAGTAGTTGTCAATAATTTAAAACAACATGAAACCCCTCTCTTTGTTAGTCTTCAAATTGATACATGGAATCATAAAAACATGTTCAATATTTGAATATGGAAATTGGCACAGTAAATCATGAAATTGATGCTTTTGAGAACGCTCATAGAATATTTAGGTAACTGGTTGCAAAATTATGTGGAGAATATGTAATGATCGGAAAAAAGCTTTTTGTTCAAGTCAAGTACAGATAACGCAAATTGCAATTTTGGAAGAAAACAGTAAATGCTCCACAGGTAGCCAGTCAATGACAGCACTGCGCATGAACTTGTCATTCCTATTCACCCACCTGCACACGCCGAGCACAAGGCTGGGCTGGCCCCAAGTACCGTTTTTTCAAGTATCCACTATGACCCGGGCAGGAATCGAACCCAGCCCACAAGCTTTGGTGGCGCGTGCTCAGCCAACTGTACCATCTGTAGCAAAGGGGTTGACAACCTGTGGCCTTCTATAAAAATTTAAGAGCGGCCGTGTACATTTTATTTAAATATATGTCACGGATGCCTTGCATTAATAGAAACGTTAGTCTGCTCTATATGAGGATGCTTAGCAAAAAGACGGCCAAAAAGACTTGCCGAAGCAGGCTTGGATCAGTGTGTGGAAGCAAAATAGAAGCAACGTAACACAAACAAAATAACTTGAACTCACTGCGGCCGTAATTCATAAAAATGAAGGTTATGCCGCCGGCAATAGCAAAAAGCTTGTGCACCCCTGATCTAGTCGTTTCAAATGATGATGTTAAGTCTGGTTGCAATGCTACATTTTGCATAATGTTGTAAGCTATGCTCTGATAAGCTCGAACGCGGACATAGAAAATGCTGTTCTAAAATATCATGCCCATTTTTCAATCTGAACAAAGAGACGTTAGACTCTCAAAGATTTTTATTCATTTGTAATTCTTCACTATGTGTCTACCAGGTGGTTGCATCTGCTACCATGCATTGATAGCATATTACATACCTGGAAAGCTTTATGCTCTCATTTCTAAGAGACCAACCGATTGCTCCAAACACTTGGTCAAACGTCTTTCAACTGATGATGATTCAAGAGAAATTTCGAAATTACTAAAGCCTTAAAGTCCACTTGTTGTTCTTGCGGCATATAATGGAAATAATGAAGGTATCTGTACATGCCTTTGAGAAAAATAACGTTTCAGCAGCTGATATTTTCAATCCATTTTGTGTTCGAAATTGAAGTTAACTACCCACAGCATGAAGTGCTCAACTTTTGTCAACAAGAACTCCTAAACTCACTGCTTGTGGAATGAAAGACCCCTTTTTTATTCATCCAGTATTTGTCACTCAGTGGAACATAATGGTATATCCTGTCTTTTATTGCAATTTGAAAACGTTGGCAACCCTAGGAAGCCAATCAGAAAAAGTCATTCAAATCTGGTGAATCCATCATATAATTTTTTGCTAAAAGAATAAAAAACTTTTATCCTGCTACAAAACGCTTACTTTTGCAGTATTTTCCGTTCCCCACGTAGCCACCATTGCAGACGCACACTGCACGACCTTCACGGTTGTAGCATTTGGCGTAAGCATGGCAAGTGTATCCGTCGCATGGGTCAGATTCTGCGAAAGAATTGGTCAGTGCATTCACTGCATGGTGCATTTCACAAACAGGGCTCTGTGATCTGCACAAATGATACATGATCCATCGCACATTTCATTCCAATCTAAATTTTAACTCTGATGCCCATCACTAATTCACAAATGAACATTTTTGGTGTTCAAAAAGGAGTATAACCTTTGACCTGGCCTTCAAGATTTAGAAGTAATGTCAAAACTTTCCTGCAATTTGTTATGAATCTCAGAATAAACTAAAAAGTATTTTAGCTGGATCGCATGCAATGCGACAAATTTATTTAAAGACGATTGGCCGAGGCCTGGTTGATGCCTCTTGTCTAGTCAATACACACAAAACAGAGGAGATTACAAATGGCAGCAGACGAATAAACAAAAGAAACCAACCACGAAACGGCACAAGGCAAATAATGTGCCAGTAGGATGCACCAGAAAATGGACGTGTCGGGATTATCAAACAAGGAATATAAAGCGACCACTGTGCTTAAGAAAGCGAGGCAGTGCTGTAAAGAAAACTAATGTTGGTTTAAACCAGGGTTTCTCAAACTATGGGTTGCGATATGTACTTTTGGGTCGCGAAACAAATGGGCTTGTCAAATCAGATATAAAAAATTTTGTAAACTACAAGAAAATTAAAAGTAGGCTTGCAGTGAATCTATTTCTAGTTTCCGCTGTGATTTTAGAGGCAATGTCTTGCTTTATGCTGTCAGTTGTTTGCTAGGATGTCTGCCTGAGCTATCAAATGATAATAATGAACCAAGCGCAACAAGTTATGCGTTGTTACGTCATAAAAGAAATCCTTTCTCAGCACAGAATCAGACACTAAGATCTTACAGAGTATATATTTCGCCAGCAAAGCAGGCATCATCAGCTCTTATTCATGACTGTTTTAAGGTACTGACCAATATTGACCTTGTTGCATTCATTCCGACGCAAAGGCATGCTTCTTTTTAGAACTCTAGGTCGTCTTCTAGGGATTAGGCTAACTGCTTTGATAGCAAACCGAGCACTTTTGAAGAAATTTTAAAGGTTTTTATTTTAAAAGAGCACAGTTAAAAGTTTTAAAAGAATGTTTAAAAATTTAAAAGAACAGTTTCAGAAGCACTTTGGACCTTGATTGAGGAATAGATAGATCCACAAACCATACAAAATTGAAATTTCAGGAGGCCGCACACCTGCCATGTCCAGGATGAATTTGTGGAGTTATTAAACGACAAAAGTTTGGAACTGGAATTTTAAAAACAGAATTTATGTCATTTTTGGATAAGAACAAGAAATGAATGCCCAGTCATTTCTGATCTAGTCATTCATAAACTCTTAGACTTTTGCACAACGTTTTTGTGTGAAGCGATATTCACAAAATTGATAATCATCAAATCCAAAACCCAATCCTTTTTGAAAAATGATAAGAATGTCTTTTGTCCTGGGTTGTTTGTAATGATCTACGAATGGATGATCTGTGTAAAAACTATCAACTGCATTCAACCCATTAGCTGTGCTTGGTAACTTCTATAAACTGAATTGTTTTTTCGTTATTGTTTTTCGCCTTACTGTTTCCATTACTTGGTAGTTTTATTACCATACGGTTATTTTCGTTGAATGTGAGCATTTGCGTTATTTCGCCATAGACAAATATGCCTCTTGAGATTTGTATTGAGACGTTTAAAAGTATCATTTACAACTAGACTATCCATCAATGGGGTCGGGTAGAAAAACATTTTTTAAAATGGGGCCGCAGAACAAAAAAGTTTGAGAAGCCCTGGTTTAAACGATAATTCCGGATAGCCAAATAGGAGAATGCGGCTTGAAGTTTTATTAGTGAGAGTATCAGTGGAGTATTGTGGCTGATTATAAAGTTTTTCGTTGAGCAAGGTATTCTTTAGCGTTAGAAGAAGTATGTTGCGATGGTGCAAGGAAAAATTGCACTGCAGGAGAAGGTGTTCGAGCGTTTCCGTGAACCCATAGCTACACTGACGAGGGACTTTATGTTAATGTTTAAAGGGCTGTGATCAAACGGAAAATGCAGCGTAATGAGGTGGCGGATGGAGTTGATCCGTGTAAGTGCCAAGTATTGCATTTGTTGCCATGGTAAAAGTGGGCCATGCGGGTTTTAAATGCTGCAAAACTCGATGACAATTTAATGCATTGTGGTAGGGAGCTCCAAAGTAACTAAGCTTTGTAAAAAATGAATTTTGTACTAGCAAACGTTTGGAGAAGGAAAGCTGAAAATTATTGGAAGGCTGCAATGGCTAGGATTTCTCCTAGGGTCAGCGGTAAAAGCGAGTGGAGGGCAGGATAGGTAAGGCCCATTTTTGTTTTATAAAAGAACAAGAGCGTATGAAGTTCTCTCCTATTAGATAGTGGAATGAAATTGAAGGACAGCGGCGTTACGCGATGTACGAAATGTACCTAGTATTAATTTGGCAGCCTTTGTATGTATATGCTCCAGGACCAAGCTATCCGAAGTTGAGCAGTTGACGAAAATCACATTTTTGTATTCTAAGATTGGAATAACGCAAGAAACATGTATTGTAGAGAACCTTACGTGGAACAAGGTGTGAAAGCTGGTTTGTGCAGTCAAGTCTAAATGTGGTCTTTTGTTTAATCGACAAAATATGATGATGCCATGACAAGGTTCGATGAAATATAAGACCTAAATATTTGTATGAATCGATTTCACTGAGGTCAAAACTGTTAAAAGTAAGAACAGGGTGAAAGATACGAGGTTTGGAAATGATTGAAACTTTGGTCTTTGCTGGATTAAACTTTGTGTTCCATAGGTTTGACCAGTTGGACAAGGTGTGTAAATCGCGAGTTAAAACATGATGGAGATGAAGAGGACAATTAGAAGAGAATAACAGAGCTGTGTCGTCGGCGAACAATTAGATTGAGGATTCACTGGATTCGGCAATGTCGTTGACATACACTACAAACAATAAGGGATCAAGAACAGAGCTCTATGTTACCCCGTTGTCTGTATGGTAGACGTTTGAATGTCTGTCATTGATTCTCACCATTTGGCTCCTACCACTCAGGTAAGAAGACAAGAGATTAAGCAAAGATCCATCTATTCCTAACTGCTGCAATTTGTAGATGAATCCCGAGTGAATTGCTCAATCAAAGGCTTTGGAAATATCCTATCATAGGCAGTATGCAGTTTATGTGTGGTTTCTAAGAGTGATGTGACTGTGGAACGTTTTTCACGGAACCCTGAATTCCGTTGGGACAACAACTTGTTACTCTCGAGGTATGAATAAACGTGACGGTGAATAATACTCTCGAATATTTTAGACAAGGAGGGGAGGATGGCAATAGACCTGTAGTTTGCTACGTCAGAATAGGTAATTTTTTGTGGATGAGAACGACAGTGGCTAATTTCCAAGCCGCAGGGTATTGTGCATTGGTGATAATGAAGTTAAAGAGTAGACTAAACGGTATAGTTAAGGGCTGACAACAATCTCAGTAAGCAGTTTGGTCGGTTAATGAGACCTTTGGATTTGGAAGGATCAAGGCGCTTAAGAACGTGGAAGATATCTAGCGGTTCTATGTAGATTGCGGGGGGGTTAGCGCATCCCTTTTAGGAGCGAATGGGGGAAGCGATAATTCGATATTCGGCAGGGTAGATGCAGAGGCAAAGAAATTGTTAAACATGTTGCTTATATAGTCTGACTGAAGGGCAATGCCATTAGATAAAAGAGGGAAGGACCTATCTGTAGAAGGTTGCTAGTATTGATTGACGATTTTCCTAAAGTTAGGGTTGCTTTGACAAAGCGAGTTCAGTCGTTTGGTAATGTGTTTGGAAGTGCAGTTTTGGCAGCCTGTGTTTTTCGCTGAACCAGAATGCGTATTTTGTTGTAAAGCTGCTTATGTTCGGGTTTATGCGATCTGCGCCAGCGCTAGAATAGCCTATGACGTTTGCGGAGTAGTAGTAAAATGTTCCTAGTCATCCAAGGGTCAGGTTTTCGTTTTTGATGTGATGGTTTGGTTGGGATAAAAGCTTCAGCGTTCTGGTTGATGAAGTCGGCAATATTTTGTAAGGCAGAGTTAACATCGGTTGAGTTGGCTGTTATGGAGGCCCAGGGAACTGAGAAAGGCACGCCATTTAGCCCTTCGATGTCGGGATTTGAGCAGTCCCAGATTCATGACTTGCGTTCTGTGGGGAGGGAGATATTGTAGTTTACCTCGGCGAAAATTGAACAGTGGTCTAGACTTGTCAGAGGAGGTAGAACATCACTATTAGATATTACCTCTGGCTTATTTCTTAAAAGCCAATCTAAGATATTCCCTCGGCGTGTAGGCTCGCATATCAAATGTTGTAGTCCGAAGGACATTAGAACGCGAGATAAGCACGATGGTCGGTGCGGAGATCTCTGGGGTGACAGGTCGTTAAAATTACCGAGAACTAGTGATAAATGAGTATTCGACAAGACTGCTTTAAAGCAGAGCAAAATGAAGTGCAGTAATGCTGTTTCGACTGGGTATCAAGCCCTGGTGGTTGGTAGCACACCGCTGTGAGAATAGAGAAATTTTTTGAAGTTTGCCATTCGAGCCACAGTATTTCAGTGCCGACACATTCTAAATCCAGTCTACTACGCTGACAAAAATGTTACACTTGACGTAGGTCAAAACTCCGCCTCCATGGCGATTCTGGTCAAGACGAAATGGAGAACGAAAACCAGGACACGTAGAAGGTTATTTAAATAAAATTAACAGATTCGCTATTTCTTTCACCAGATCCCAACATCATCATGGTAATTTGAAAACGTTTGATTGCATTTCTATTCTTTTTCAATAAATTCTCTTTCCTTCAACAAGTTTACTAGGACATGCAATCAGGAAAGATTTTTCGAATCTGACAAAACTATCATAGAACTTTTTGCAGAAACAATAAAAGCATTTTATTGTGCTGCAAACGGTTACTTTTGCAATTTATGCCGTTCCCCTCGTAGCCATCATTGCAGACACAGACTGCACGACCTCCACGATTGTAGCATTTGGCGTGAGCATGGCAACTGTATCCGTCGCATGGGTCAGATTCTGCGAAAAAGTAGGCCAGGGCATTCATTAGAATTAGATGATAAGTTTCAAATAGGGCACTGTGATCTACATAAACGATACAAGATCCATCGCACCTTTCACTCCATACATATATTTTCAATCTTTTTAAACTTTGTAAGCCATGCAAATAATTTTCGTTAAATTTTTTTATACAGTTCAAAATTTTTAATACAGTTCGAAGCAAATCGCAGACAAACAATCAGATTCTCTGTTTCTACCACAAGCTCGATCGCCATCGCCAAATTTAAAACGTTCTATCGCATCTACGTTCTCTATCAAAAAGCTTCTGGTTTTGTTAAGAAATTCAAAGGCAAGCACCAGCAGAAAAAGTCATTGCAATTTCGTAAAAAGTGTCATAGAATATTTTGCTGAAAGAAAAGAAAAACCTTTGTTGGGCTGAAAAAGCTTACTTTTGCAATATTTGCCGTTCCCCACGTACCCATCATTACAGACGCAGGCTGCACGCCCTTCACGGTTGTAGCATTTGGCGTACTCATGGCAAGTGTATCCGTCGCATGGGTCAGATTCTGCAAAAGAATTGGTTAGTGCATTCACTGCATGAATGATATGTTTCGCAAATAGGACTCTGTGATCTGCACAAACATACAAGATTTACAGCACATTTCATTCTACCTTTATATTTTGACTCTTTGATGCCAATCTCTTCTTTACGCATGAACATTTTTGGTGTTCAAACCGCAGAACAAACCTTTGAACTGGCCTTCAAGCTTTTTAAGATGTTAGTCAACTTTCTGGAATTCTTTACACAGATCACAACATATCACAGATAAATAATCAGATTCTCTATTTTTTCCACCAGTTCCCAATGCCATCACGGTAATTTTAAACTTGCGATTGTAGTTCTGTTCTTCTTTGAATAATGTACGTTTTCTTTGAATCAGCGCTGGTTTACTTTTACAGCCCAATCAGGTGACGTTCCACAGCATATTTCAGTTTTCAACTTAATTTTGAAAAGACTTAAGATACTCCCCACAACCTGATTCCCTTTGTTGCTGATTGTTTTATCAGCGTTCAATCGAGCAGTTCTATCGAAAGAGGTATGAGTTTTGTATTTTTGAGTGAGGGGGCAAGATGTCAGAGCATACCTTACGTGTGTAAGCACAAGCCGTGCGTGATGTCTGCAATGCCATTTTTGCATAAACAAGTCTGGCTTCTTGATGGACGAGCAAGCTTCGTAACTGTGTCCCATGTGGGAATTCGCTGATAAGACAAGCAGAGTCGACACGCCTGGCTCATAGTTAACCTTTCGTATTTATACTAAATCTGTGAAAGGAATTTTGGCATTTTGGCAAGAGGTACCTTGCGTACCACCCACAATTTCTTTGAAGGAGAATATGTTTGTTTTTGAAAAAGTTATATATATTTCAGAATACAACAGAACAACACGTTTGTTTTTTCGGGCAGATGAGCTTGAGAATAATTGCTGAGTTGTTGAAAAATGCGCCTATGCTCATAAAACGTTTTTGATCATTTTGGCAAATGATACCTATATATTCAGGATATTTGGATACCTGAACCATGTCAAGGGACGCGTAATCAGAAAGTCTCATACGAATCTGGCAAATTCGATCATTTAACGTTTTCCTGAAATAATAAAAATAATTTCTTGTCCTGACAAAACTCACTTTTGCAATTTATGCCGTTCCCCACATAGCCATCATTACAGACACAGACTGCATGCCCTTCACGATTTTGGCAGTTGGCGTAAGCATGGCAACTGTATCCGTCGCATGGGTCAGATTCTGCAAAGAAATTGGTCAGGGCACTCATTGCATGATACTACATAACCGTACAAGATTCACCGCACATTTCACACTTTTCCAATTTTTTCAGTCTACCAAAATTTTATCGACAGGTCTTCAAGCTTTGTAAGACATGTAAATAATTTCGTGAATTTTTTATATGCTCAAAACAAATCGCAATTAAACAATCATTGTTTCTATTTTTTCACAACCTCTCAAAGTCATCACCGTAATTGTAAAACTTACTGTTGTATTTCTGTTCTATTAAATATGTTCTGTTTTCTTTAAGAAATTGAAACGGAAGCGCAATCGGAAAAATTTAATGGAATCTAGCAAAGAGTATCATACAAAGTTTTGCAGTAAGAATCAAAAAATTTTGTTCTACTGAAAAAGCTTACTTTTGCAGTATTTGCCGTTTCCCACGTACCCATCATTACATTTGCAGACTGCATGCCCTTCACGATTGTAGCATTTGGCGTACTCATGGCAAGTGTATCCGTCACATGGGTCAGATTCTGCGCATAAATTTTTCATCGCATTTATTGCATGGTATGTTTCACAAATAAGGCTCTTTGATCTACACGAACATGCAAGATCTGTGCACATTTTATTCCACGCTTAAATTTTCACCCTCTGATGTCCATCGTTGCTTCACACAAATATTTTTTGGTGTTCAGAAAGCAGTACAAACCTGTGAACTGGCCTTCAAGCTTTGTAAGACATGTAAACATCTTCCTGCGATATGTTATAAAGCTCAGGTCAAATTAATAATTAACTATCAGATTGACTCTCTGTTTTTCATCACCAGCTCCCAAGATTATCACGGTAATATGAAAACATTTGAATGTATTTCTCTTTTTTTAAATGAGTTCTTTTTTCTTGAAATCAGCGCTGGACTTCCTTAACAAATTTAAAAGAGTGCACAATCAGGAAACATCATTCGCATCAGGCGAACTCTATTATAAACTTTTTTTGAAGGAATCTAAAAAAATTTAGTCTGCTGCAAAAACTCACTTTTGCAATCTATGCCGTTCCCCACGTAGCCATCATTGCAGACGCAGACTGCATGCCCTTCACGATTTTGGCAGTTGGCGTAAGCATGGCAACTGTATCCATGGCATGGGTCAGATTCTGCGAAATAATTGGGCAGCGCATTCATTGCATGATACTTTTCACGCATATGGCTCTCTGATCTACACAAATGATACAAAGTTCATCGTACATTTAACTCCGTACCCATATCTATTGTTTTGCAAAATAAATTTTCGACAGTTTTTCAACGTTTGCAGCATATGCAAACGATTTTGTGTAATGTATATACTAACTTCAAAAAATATCAAAAGTGAACAATCGGTTCCCTTATTTTTGCCACCACTTTCAAACATATCACTTTAATTTAATAATTCTCGATAGTATTTCTGTTCGTCTTCAGATGAGCTTTGTTTTCTTTGAATCAGCGCTGGTTTTCTTTGAAGGAGCGTCGTCCAACTATTTTTGATCTACGAGTCATTTTACAAAAACGTGACCTATTGGGGGGAATTTCTAACAACATGATGAATAAAACAACAGAATGGCAAAATCTGAAACTGAAAAAGATATGACAAATGCACTTAGCTAAGCACCACTTAGCTACAATTGTTAACTCATTCAGGGGTTAAAAAAATACACAAAATATGTGTTATTGTGGAGCCCAATTAGAGCAGTGTTGGCGGGATGCCTACTCTACTGATGTAAACGTTTATGTATGTTCATATTTCGTGTAGTATCCCCGTCTTCAACTAAAACAAAGCATATACACTGCGTATAGTAGGCTATAACAATACATTTAATAATCTAATCTCAGTAATGGAAATGGAAATAATGATCCATTTTTCACTTCACGTTTCAGCAATGGTTTATAAAAGGCTTTAAACGTTAACTCAGTCGCCATTAAGGTGCGGACCCATTTAGATAAAATTTGTCAAATAGGCTTAAAATCGGCTTTGGTTGAGAAATGCTGGCTTGCAGCCTCCAGCGTGACCTGCAAACTTGGTCTGGCTGTTGCGGTAGGCTCCCTGCAATTACACGTGCATAGTGTTATTTTTATTCCTTACCTTCGTCCGTTATCAACAGAAGTCTATTTCAAAAACTGTATTACCAAACCATATATACCACTTATGACCAGTGTTTTTTTAAGGTTTATGAAAGGGTGTCGTGGTGGAGCTTTTGGGTGTCAACACCATTTTCCTTTCTATGTGTGATGCTTTTAACTGATTTTCACAAAAAGGCAAGTTTCCGTCCAATTACGCTTAATTATTTGATTACGACATTCACTTTTGGCAAACAAAACTAGCCACTTTCATGACAAGAAAGTTTCAATGTAGGCCTATATATTCATCCGCGTATTTTTGTGCCCGCTTTTCCTTTGCGGAGAGTCGCGGGGGCAGCAGCCAAGGAGGACCCGAAATACCTCACGATCAACAGCAATCTCAGATATTTCTGCTGGCTCCACACCAAGACGAGACCAAGCAAGGTCGGAGATGTTGTCACGCCAACGGGTCATTTTAGACGACCTCTATGGGCCGCTTTCCAGTAGGTGTAGACTGTAGCCCGAAGGTCTTAGTTCGCCGTTCTTTGCTGAGACATTTTGGACACATGGCCGAACTAACATAGGTGGAATCGCTCTATTCAGAGAAGTGGCTTGACATCCCGGACTTTACGAATTTCAGACCTGTGCTCTTTGTCACGAAGTGTCACACTGAGAATTCTTCGCAAATATCTCATCTCTGCTGTTTGTTTTTTTGATAGTAGGCCTATTTTTTCAGCCGTCACCTAAGATTCATGACCACAGGTGAGGATCGGAACAAAAACCGATTTAAAAACTGAAAGCTTTGCCGTATTTGAAAACTCCCGTTGCGCCACCACGGAGCAATAAAACTCACGCAGAACTGTGTTTGCTTTAACAATCCGTGCATCAACCTCTTTGTTCCGACTTCCGCCACTCGTGAATACCACCCCAAGGTAGTTGAACGTCTCCACCTGGTGCAGTGTATTTCCGCTCACTTGCAGAATACACTGCCTTGGGCGTCTTGAGAGACACAATACCTCAATTTTTTAGTGCTGATTTTCGTTCCTGCCTGGTCGCACGCATTTGAAAACTCATCAAATGCGGTCTGAAGACCCTGTTGAGAAGATCCACACATGCAGTACCAATCCGTCCGCAAAAAGCAAACGGTACATCCTGCAGTTCCCAACAGCGACACCCTCGTCAACGCGTCTGTGACTGTCTATCCAATTCATATAGACCGGGGCTCTCCAAATTTTTTGGGAGAGGAGCACATAAATCATAAGCTATTGCACAACAGTTCGAGGGCCTGACATCTTGCATAATGTGATTTTTTCGGGATATGTTACATTCTACCAAATCAACACATTTTTCGTAAATATATTATTTTTCATTATTGACAAAAGGTGTTTTGCGGTCGGGTGAAATGGCTTCGCAGGTCAGATGATTTCGTCCGCGGGCCGTAGTTTGGGGAACCCTGATATAGGCTATAAAGAGGAGTGGTGACAACACACACCATTGTCGGAGTCCAACACCAACGCTGAACGGTTGTGATTTAACTCCGTCGACACGGACACAATCTTCTTATACTATTTCCTCATGTGTTGGGACTTTCCATAGATCGGATAGCTACTTAAATAAGCCTGGTGGACTCGCGGTTCCTCTTCTTGTGTTCCCCGTTCCTCACGAGTTGTGAGGCGATGGAGGTTGCTGAGATGGCGCACAGGCGAAAGGAGTGTCCAGATCTGCCAGTGAGTTATTGATGATGCTTCACGCCTCGCGACTGGAGTGCAAGAGGTCGATGGAGTTGTCAGCTTCTTCCCATCGCTCCTGCCTCTTTTGATCGAGCCGTGAAAGTAGGGACGAAGCGGCTCTGTCCGATTCAATCCCCATTGGGGCTCAGAGGAAGGAGCAATAACGCGTCAACATGGCACATAGTTTTTGCGACGGCTACGTGGGTTACATTGTTTAGCCGCAAAGAGCAGGCTCTCGCACAGTTCCTGGCATGCTTTCTCGATGTTTCTTGTGTCTGGAGATGGACATCTCTTATAGTATTCTTCTGTCAGAAGGAAAAAGCGCTTCCAATCAGGCTTGCGAAAGTTCCAAAGTTTTAGCGGATCGCTGTAGGCAGGAACTTTAAGCCTTGGTGGCGTCATGAGAGGGTCGGTTTTTGACCGCTGGAACTTTCCTAGAACACGTCTGTCAGGTGGTCGGTTGCCCTGACCGACGCTCACGAAGACTTAAGTCCGAGTTGGTGCCGACGTTCCATCGGTGAGAGAAGAAACCGGCTACTCCATTTGGGTTGTGCAGCAGCCCAAGGTTGTCGGATGTTGCCCTGGAGTCCAGGGTCTCACCGTCAGTAATTGGCTTGCTGTATCCCCAGTTGACATGCTGGCACTTGATGTCGCCAACAGACTGGGGTATGGGAACGTCGGAATGACCGTAGATGTAGGTCGCGAGCGTGGAGGTTTGTAGACGTGAATGATCTCATATATCCTGCGACGTCTACGCACAACCACCCAGTCTCTGATTGCCCTGGAGACTGATCGACCAGTGTCGATTCCAACCGCTCGTGAACAAACGTGGCAGGGCCGTGCTTCCTGCTCAGGACTGACCCAGATAGTGAGAAACTCGTAATCACTAGCTTTTCTGTGTTAGTACAGTGGGTTTCCTGAAGGACGATGACGAGTGCCTTGTTCTTGTAGCTAGCTGCTCAATAACGCTGATTTTGCTTGCAGTGAGAGTACGTACAGTACTTACAATCTGCTTTGGAGTATATGAGTGGATAATACGTTTTTCACCAAAAATGAGGAAACTTTACGCGCGAAACACCTCGAGGAGCACCCCTATGAAAGGGGTCCCGAGGCAAATGCCTCGTTTGCTTCCCCTAGATCCACCACTACAAATGTCGTAATACACTCACTTTCGTCATTACGTGTTAGAAATTATTGCGACATGAAAATTCCCGCCTAGCTTACCACATTGCGTACATGGCATTTTGAGGCAGACAGGCAGATCTTTTTGCCATTGAAACGAAATCTAAAAGCAGGCTTAATGTGAAAGATGACTTGATCTGCGCACTGTCATGTATTGAGCCTCGAACATCTTCGCTTTCTAACAACAAACAGGCTCAGACTTCGCATTGATTGCAACGCATATTGTGCCATTAAATGTTGTTTGAAGTTGTTTGTATTTCTGCTCTGTGCCCGTGTGCAACAGTTTCTTGCATTAGAGGAGTGCAGTCAGTGAGCTGTGGACCCTCTGTCTGTTTATTAATTGGGCCACATGCTTGAAAAGGTTGAGAACTTCCTTTAGTCTAACGCCGTATTAATTGTACATTATTATTAAAAGATGTTATGTTGGTTCAAATCAAAACTACCCACTGTAACATACACACAACGTTAAATCATAACTGAAAAAGCTGGAGAGCTTTAAAAATTCTGTCCACAGAACACATGCGGCCGGCGGGCCTGTAGTTGGACCACGCTGTTTTAAGAAATTTGAAGGTAAGCGCAATCGAATTATATCGATTGAATTTAGAAAATTATATCATAGAATTCTTTGCTGAAAAAATGAAGTCTTATTAAGCTGCAAAACTTACTTTTGCAGTATTTGCCGTTCCCCACGTAACCATCATTACAGAGGCACACTGCATCTCCTAGACGATTGTAGCATTTGGCGTACTCATGGCAAGTGTATCCGTCGCACGGATCAGATTCTGCGAAGGAATTTATCTTGTACTACTTGGTACGTTTCACAAATAGGGCTCATGTGTGTTATCCACACACACGATACAAAATCCATCGCATATTACACTCCACAATTATATTTTCACTCTTTGACGCCAATCGCTTCTTCACACGAACATTTTTGGTGTTCAAAAACACATAGTACAAACATAGGCGGATCCAGGATTTTGTTAAGGGGGGATTCAGGGACAAATTCATCCGGATGTGCATTGACTGCATAGGCGGATCTAGGATTTTTTCTACGGGGGGCTCAAGGACGAGTTCATCCGGATACCTACTGACTGCATAGCAGTGAAGACGCAACTTCTCAGGTAACTTTTTTTAACAAACACGGTTAATAACAGTGGCGTAGCCAGCCCAGAAAATTGGGGGGGATTTGTGGGGGGGGCAAAATGTTTGATTTTAGGCGAATAACACTATTTTGTTTGGAAAAACGCCTCTCAAAGCACAAAATGACTATAATGTCTAAAAATGTTAGGGGCCATGGCCCCATTGGCGCCCCTGGCTACGCCTATGGTTAATAATCATACACATCTTGGCTAAATCGCATTCTCACCATTGCGCAGGCTTACTGGGACGTTTCCGGAACAGAAGCGGCCTTCAACAAATTGATAAATTATTCACAAACTTATCTAAACTTAAAAAAGTAACTTGTTGAATGTCGGAAAAGTTTTATTATTAGAAAAACAAACACAGGCCCACGCCGAAAAAATGCGTGTGGCAGACATAGAAGTGACACAAAAACTACGCGAAGAAACCTGAAATGCCGCCAGTAACCTTTGTTGGCAGTCTGTGCGAGATCCATGCCACATTGTGTTCGAAAATTGCAGATGTTCATGGAATAGACGACCATAGCGTAAGACTTGAAACTTTGTTTATTTTCGGAAAATTTTCCAATTTTTATTGCATAACACCAGAGACGTAACGAGGGGAGCACAATTCCCCGGGCCCCGAATCACTGCGGGGGCCACATACTCACAACAATGTCATAAGCACTTTTTTCAAAACAGTACAGTTGCTTACATGGGGGCGCCAAACCTGTTTCTTGCTCCAGGCGCCATCTAACCTCGTTACGCTCTCTGCACATCACGATTGTCTAGCCAAAATGGCGAAATTTGTTTACAAAAATACCTGCCCATCAGTGGCAAACTATCAATCACAAACTATTTAAAACAAATTCTGATGATTATCGAAGTCATTTGACCACAGAAAACAACTTGAAGGTCGAAAAAAAGGTATTTTATTTCGAAAACAAGCACAACTTTCGTTCCCACCCACAAAAACGCTTGGGGTACGCGTAGAGACAAACATACCAAAAAATTCGAAAGCAATAATTATGCTGGCACTTTGCCCTGGAAGGTGTTTATTGCATCATGAGGGCATTGAAAATGATCAGACAATATTTTTCCACCTCACAGCGGGAAACGTGAAGTTTGCAATGAGTCAATGACCAAATTCTCATCTCATCCATTCAATTTGTTTTTACGAAACGCGACTATATCGCAGTAGCGCAATTTTAGAAATACTGCACAGTAGGTTGAAACAAAATTATTAGAGACAGCAGAATATTGGTCGATAAAAAAGCATCTGATTTCGTGCTGAGCTGAACGTTTGTCCAAAAATTGTTGCTGGCAGGCAGGGGTGTATTGCTAAAAAAAAGAGGTGTGGGAACGCCGTTCCCACACCAAACATAAAGCAAGACTGATTCTCCTACAAGAATTTCCACATTGGATCTTCCTGTCTCACTTTAGTGCTACGGTGCTATACACGAGATAACTTGTCATTTATTCATTTGTGCTGCTCCAGGTGCTACACGTCGAAATTGAAATGAAAAATCTAAATCTTCAAGTAACGTTACTAGTGCAAAAAGGTGTGGGAACGCCGTTCCCACCCCACTACACCCCTGCTGGCAGGTCTGATGCTTATCAGTAGTCATCTTTAGCATAGCCTACAGCTAATCTAGCGCGCTTCATTTTAAGCCTACCTGACGTGTAGGCCACGTTTTACAGTTAGGTTTGCTGCTGTGGAATTTACGCTGTCACTGAGTGCTCTAACCCAGCCTACTGCATTTATAAGTTCGTTGTAGCGTAATATTAATGCTTTCGCTTTACTACAGTAATAACATGAGCTGCACTCATTCATAAAAACTTGTAGGAAAAAGTTGTATGATCTGCAGCTTATTCAACTTTTGTCTACAGTCTGCTCAGTCCCATCGCTACGGGGGTGGAGCTTTGGTGGGGTCAGCCTCCCCAAATAAAGCTCCGATCCCCCCAAAATTGAAACATGAAACACTATAAATCAATGGAGTTTTTGTCAATTTTTAAAATGTCAAGGCCCCCCGCACAAACGCAAAGCCTCCCTATTGAAAACTTTCTAGGGGCGGTTCTGAGTCTGCTGCTTATTCATCTTTTGTCCACAAGAAGCCCAATCTTACTGAAATGAAACAAGAGTTTAAATACTTAACGTGTGCAGTGGCATAGCCAGCCATAAAATTTTGAGTGGGTCAAAAGGTTTGATTTTAGGTGAGCAACAGTATTTTGTTTGAGATACTGCCTCTTAAAGCACAAAATGACTAGATATTCTAAACATTTGGAAGGGCCATGGGCCCCCCTGGCTACGCCTATGTACGTGTGGTTTATATAACGTATATGCAATGTAAAAACTTTATGTAAACACTTACGTATTTATATAACATTGGGACCATATTTTTGTAGGAAAAGGAAAAAATATTATAGTCTACTGCTTATTCAACTTTTGTCCACAAGAAGCCCAATCCTACCCAAATTAACAAGTTTAAATACTCATGTGCGGTTTATGTGACATCGGGGCCATATTTTTTGTATAAAAACGTGCTTATTAGAAGTTTCATTTTTAGTGAAATAAACACTTTCGGATTGCCCAAATTCAGCAAGATAGGTTTTGCATTTAATATTTTCGTCCCAATCCCTGAGCAAGAAATAGTTTGTTTAAAGGCTATTCAAAAAAATCACACGAATGGACATGACTGTGTTTGGAACATTGATCAAAAATCGTATCTGAAAAAGTTTAGGGGGGCTTCAGCCCCCTAGATACCCTAGATCCGCCTATGCCAAATGAACTGGTCTTCAAACGTTGTAAGCCTTGTAAACAACTTCACAAATCATAATTGAACAAAGAGTTTCTTGAATTGTTGTCACCATCTTCCAAAGCTTTCACGGTAATTTGAAATCTTGCGGTTGCATTTTTGTTCTTCTTTAAATAAATTATGTTTTCTATCCTGCTCAGGCGTAAAGTAAAATGTACCACCGTTAGTATCATAGTCCTAAATATTGTTCCCACCATAACCGAGGTTTACGGAAACGTTTTAGCGGCACAGGCGTGTTTTTCAACATTTTAACATCCATTTTTTTCAAGCTCATTTGTCCCGAAAAATCCAGTTTGTTGTATTTCGAAAATGTTTTATATTCTCATAATAGAAAACGCTGGGAAAACGTAGTAATTCCGCCAGTAAACTTTAGTGGCGGTCAGTTGAAGATCAAAATGGTATTTTGCTCGAAGCGTGCAGTTCTACTTGCAACAGAATAAATCTTGTTGAGACATGAAGATATTTAATTTTCAATTTTATTTTGTATTTCCCTGCGACCTAAGGCACAAGAAGCCCATAAAGGGAAAATGCTAATTATGATGACAATTCCGATCGCAAACATGTGAAAATGTGTGCAACACTGTTCCTATGTGAAAATTCTATTTTGAGCACAATTTGCGCACTGCAGCTTTTCTCATTAAACTTTCTGACGATTTTCCCAAATTGGCCGTGTTGCACGTTGGGTATACAAGGCCAGAATTGGGCAATTCCACCCCCTTACTCCACAAATACAAAACGCATGCAAAATTTGAAAAGACAACTCGACAGAGCACATAGAAAAAATCAGCTCCTGGAAGAATAAGCCTTAAACCGTCATTCTAAGTATGCCTGCATTACGTTGAAAAAACGATTGGACCCAGCTGGGCAAGTTACACCTGAACACTAAACAGAGTTACCAAAGCTGGTTATCTCTGAGAAAGTTAAGGAAAGGGCGTTCAGAAAAAAAACTATAGAAAAAACGATTCTAATCTGGCAAATTTAGAATCTTATGCTGAAAGAATAAAATAATTTTGTTCTGTTGAAAAAGCTTACTTTTGCAATATATGCCGTTACCCTCGTAGCCATCATTGCAGACACAGACTGCACGGCCTCCACGATTGTAGCATTTCGCGTAAGCATGGCAAGAGTATCCGTAGCATGGGTCAGATTCTGCGAAGAAATTTGTCAGTGCATTCATTATATGATACTTTTTCACAAATTGGGCTCTGTGATCTACACAAACAATGCAAAATCCATCGCACATTTCACTCCGTAAACATATTTTCAGTCTTACAAAATTTTTTTTCTATAGGTGTTCTAACTTTGAAAGACATATAAACAACTTCTTGCGTTTTCTATGACGCTCAGAACAACCCAAAATATATAACTAGATTCTCTATTTTTGCCACAAGCTACCAACGCCTGCACCGTAATTTGAAAATATTCTATTGTGCTTCTGTACTTGTTTGAATAGTACTTTAAGAAATGTAAAAGGGTGTCTAATCATAAAGAATCATTGGAATCTGGCAAATTCCATCATAACATTTTTGCAGAAAAAACAACGAAAATTTTTCTTCTGCTGCAAAATCTTACTTTTGCAATTTTTGCCGCTTCCCTCGTAGCCATCATTACAAATACAGACTGCACGACCTGCACGGTTGTAGCATTTGGCGTATGCATGGCAACTGTATCCGTGGCATGGGTCAGATTCTGCGAAAAAACTTGTCAGCGCATCCATTACATGATACTTTTCGTACAATTACGTCTCTGTGATCTGCACAAACATACAAGATTCATCGCACATCAGGGGCGTAACGAGAAGGGGCAAAGGGGGCACAATGCCCTGGCCGCCGAATCACTGGGGGGTACCGAAATGTCCTATTACTGAAAGGTTTAATTAACTAAAAGATACGACCGTCTGTAACAATAGTAAAGATACGTAAAACTCGCGTCAACACCCCTAACATAGTCACATAATTTTTTTGAATTTTTGGTATAGTGTTTTGATGCTGGCGCTTTATGACTACAGTGGTCTTTTAGTGCCACGACTGAGTGTTTTTAAGATCTGGTGTCAATTGCCTCGGTTTGTTTTGCATTCTGGATAGTCCTTGCAGCTCTTCCGGGTACCGTGCTCCTGGTAAGAAGGCTACAGTACCAATTTGCAAGGTCTTGGGAAGACGGTCGAGAGTCGACCTCCATACCTACCAGCACCGAAGAGAATGTATTTCCCATCACGCCACGGGCTGGTCCAACTCAAATAATCCGTTGCCACACAAAACACTGCAGTCAATAAACTGGCTTTGTCGTACAACGAGGTAATCAGTGCAGACGTTTTTAGGCCAAAGGCAGTGGTTCTTAACCTGGGGTATATTTACCCCTGGGGGTAAATTCCATCTTCCAAGGGGGTAAATTTACTGAACCATAACTTGCAGAAAATAAAAATTTTTATAAATCATTCTTAATGCAAGATTTGGTTAATTTCATATTTTTAAGAAGTAGGCACCATTGAGTGTATTGGGGATAAATCTGGTAATCTTGTTTGATAAAAGGAGGTAAGATACGTAAAAAAGGTTAAGAACCACTGGCCAAAGGCATCTTGCAGGACGAAGGGGTATGCAGAATTCGCCTCCCCTAAAACTTAATTAAATGTATTGTTACGTAATAAGTCGGTCTGGAGGGCGCCGCACTTGCGACGAACTACCGTATCTCCATTACAAGAGAACGATTCAGGTTGTAGGTCAGATTCAACAGTATCAATCACATCATGTACAACAGTACCATCGATATTCACATCATGCACAGCAGTAGCCTACAGTATATCATCGTCATTCACGTAACTAAGTGGCTCGTCTCTTCGTGCATTGGAAGACACATTCAAAGCACCTTGTTCAACAGCTTCTCTACACTCAATAGCTTTGCGGTCAACAGAATTTAAATGAAGCCCTTTGGAGAAAGGATTGCCTTGAGCGATTGGAGCTATTTCTCAAAGAAATACTATTTTCTCGTCTGTTCCATAAACGAAAATGAACGTAACTGGGTGTGTCGTGAATGAGTTCTACTTCATTGACAATCGCTTCAGGAGCCCGATTTTTACATTTATCTTGGTAGGTGGGCAATTCGCCTCTATGCAACACCACAGTCAGTTACGCCACTCTTTCTGATGTATTTCCGTTACTTTTCTGTCAGTTCAGTTTTTTCAATCAGCGCTAGTTTTCTGTAAGAAATTTAAGGTGAAGCGCATCCAGAAATAATCATTGGTGTCTGGTAATTTCTATCACAGATTCTTTTGCTGAAACAATATGAAAAAAGGTTTACGTATTTGCTGCAAAACTAACTTTTGCAATATTTTCCGCTCCCCACATATCCATCGTTACATTGACAGACTGCACGACCACCGCGGTTGTAGCATTTGGCGTATTCATGGCAAGTGTATCCGTC